>QGNH01000241.1_pt1 | contig 18162 bp, 14 predicted proteins | sample 1735481 | NCBI WGS metagenome assembly QGNH01 (sample SAMN09239004, study PRJNA386568) | Viral metagenome, whole genome shotgun sequencing project.
AAAACTATCGGAAACGATTGACAATGGCGGGCGGGAAAGGCAATCCCAACCGAATGAGCCGGCTGCGTGAGCCGGTTAACCCGCTAAACAGATACAGGAAAAGTCGGATAAGCATCTGCCTGCACCTCTCACCGATGCTCTTGAGAACCTGCTGAAGGCTGTCGAGAAACACAGGCTGATATTCCTTTTCTTCGGTTATCCCAAGCGGCTCAAAGGTAAGAATACTGGATGGGAGACCCTGTATCGAGACGACCTGCCACAATCGCGGATACCGACTGACGACATAGACGCCGAAGGCGAGTTTCTGTTTCGCCATCGTTTCGCTTTAGATCAATTCGCTCAAACAGCGATAGGCAGATTCGGGCCTGGTGAAGGTTGCAAGCCAAGGGAACTGACGCAGGACGGCAAATGGATCGACGTTGAAGGCGGCAGTTTGCCGCACTGGTCATTCGACGAACTGGAGTGCGGCTACCTTGAGCAGTCCAGCGACGCACTCTTGGCCGCCTGCAAGGCGGTGGTTTCAACTGACCCTGCGAGGAAGTTCCGCGGACTTCTCTCAAAGGTCGATGCTGTGGTGCACGATTCCGATCAGCCGAAATGGTACTCGTCGATGCTGGTGAGTTGGGGCTATCTGGCGCAACTGGATAAAGTCATTCTTGCAATCAAGAGGGCGATGGCGGGCGTTGACGATGAACCCAAGCTTAAATTGGCCGAGTCCGCCGGCACAGGAAGAGGCTTCTATTTGTGGTGGACGTGGGGTGAGACGCATCCGGACGATCCGGCGGCTGATCTCGAAGAGAGATTCTACTTCTACAAGACTGCTTCAAAGGAGATGGCTGGCCGTCTCTGCGCCGCCTTTGGAGCAGATCACGGGGCCGATCTGCAATTCGGATTTACTGCTGGCGCAGATTTGCATTCCGACGAAGTACCTCGCGTAAACGACTGCATTAAGAGATACCGCGGACGCGAGTTTAAGGGTGAGGACGCGGACTTCTTTTGGCAGGCGCGGCAATGGGAGGCTTGGGGTTTCGGAGGGTGGGAACCAGCGACAGACGCCACGAACAGCGGCAGCCACCTGTCACCGGTCGGCAATCCCGAGAGAACGTCCGCGTTAGAGCCGTCGCAACTTGCTCGCGCTCTCAGTAACGCACCCGGCGGCAAAGGCGATTCTGCTCTATCGGATGCCCATTCAGGCAATCCGGGCTCGGCGGGGCATGAGCCGAAGGCAGAACCTGATCAATCAGGCAAACAAGGGACTAACCCCACTTTCGAGCGCAGCTTGTCCACAACGATCGCGGCATCCATTGGCGTCCATCAATTGGATCAGATCACACTTTTCTATCCGAATAGCGTTGACCTCGCCGAAATCGCCTCACTTCGCAAAACACTGTCCGGGTGGGTCGAGATCACTTTATTGGAGCAAGGCTTCGAACAGATTAAGAAAGCGGTGTCAGAGCCGACCATAAGTGAATGCGGGGAGACCTTCCTTCCTGGACTGCTGCTCATGTTTCATCCCGGTTTCAAGGTTTCTGACAACACTACTGAAATCCACGAGCGTACGGGCGCCATTGTCTCGGAAGGGCAGAAGCAGTCACCACCAAACGTGGCGGAAGCCTTGGCCCGTATTTCACAGATACAGATTCTCGATTGCCAAATGCCCAACCCTGCCAATGACAAGACATACCAGGAGCCCAAACGGCTGCTGATGATATTGCAGCAGTACTGGCGTCTTTGCAGGGAGCTAGTGCTCGACCAGACGGATGCCAAGATAGGTCTTCAGCCGCATCCGCTTCTTCCTCTGATCGTCAACGCAAAAAGAAGAATTGAAACATGCTTCGGCGGTCTTTCCTCTTTGCACAAGGCCAGCGATGTCCAGAACAGCGCGGTTACGCTGATTGAGATTCTTCTATCGGCGGAACCGGATGATCTTTCTGTGGTACCGGAATGGACTTTCGGGGAGGTCGCCAAGGTTGACACTTTCTTGACTGAAGCTCAGCTTTCACTTGGCTCCGCCTCATACGACCTGACGAGCGCGGAACAAGCCTTCATCAAGGTGTTTGAACATGCAGCAGCCGCGTACCGGAATCGAGTGAAGAAAACGTGGAACGGCATGTTGAGCAAGTTGGAAGCGGAAGTGCAGAAGCGTAAGCAGGCTGGCGAAGAACTGGTCCCTGGGCGACCGGCCATCGTGCATACGTCACCCCAAGCGGCCACGTTGAAATCGGAACCGCCCGGTCCTTCCGTTGTCCTGGGGCAGCCCGGAACCCACTGTCTAGTCCTTGGCGTGAAGAAGCGTGCCTTGACTGACGGGCAATATGCCATCGTGGCTGCGTTGCTTGAAGCGAGGGCAGGCGGACTCGGAAAGGATGCTCTTGAGGGTGTCCGATCAAGCGGGCGTCGCATCCTGAAAGAGCTACGCAAAGATGCCGACTGGGCCAAAGTCATACTGCTGCCAGGCCAGACCAACGGGCGTTACCGCATCAGAACGTAGATACACCTGCGCCCACCTTTGACCACCGCCAGTATTCACCTCTAAGCACGAAGGTACACCACACCTCACACGAGAATCCGCGGAGCATCGCAATTACGCGATGCATAGCGCGAAAGGGTTCTCGTTATGGCTGCATCGTCTCATCCCAACGACCGCTTCCGTGACCTCACGCCCAATCGTCAGTCGCTTCTGCGTCTGATCCAGGGTGTGGGATTCGGCAGCGTCACATTCCAAGTGTGGGGCGGCGAGCCGGACCTCGGCCGGCCCCACCACGTCTCGCGCACGCGCAAGCTTACCGGCGGCGACAACGGTCCCCGGCCCGAGGTCGGCATCATCGACTTCGAGTTGCGGCGGGAGCACGTCGTGCTACTGGCGCAGCTTGAGTCGTTTTCCGACGGCACGTGCGTGAAGGTGAAATTGGCCCACGGGCTCCCGGGCACTTCCATTGATATCGAGGAAGACCACTAGGCAGCGTAAGGGCCCAGGAGCTTTCAGACATCAGGCAACTTGCCGGCCGCTAAGCGGAGGCGTTGCGGGTGTCGCGGAAAACCGCGAACTCGCAACGCCGCTCCCTCTCGCGATCTCCGTCGACACCCACATGAGCCCCTCCTCGGCCGGGGGAGGACATCGTGGGACACTACCCGGACCCTCGGTTTACCAACGCTGATGCAGAGATCATCAAACACAAAGTCAGGAAGCTCATTGGGCACTACGGATTCAATGCCAGCGATGAACCCGACCTTGAGCAAGAGTTGGCCATGCACGTCTCAATGCGCATGGTGAAATACGATCCGGCGCGGGGAGCGCGCAGCACGTTCGTGGACCGGATCGTCCGTAACAAGATCGCCAACATCCTGGAGCATCGCATGGCGAAGAAACGGGGAGGCCGCACACGGCCGATGGCGCTGGATGACGTTCCAGAAGGTCTGCTCCTGGACGGTTACGCCGATCCTGAGGCCATTGATCTTGGCCTCGACGTTCGAAACGCGTTGGCCGGCCTATCGCCGGAGCTGCAAAGGATCGCCACGCTCCTGACCACCAACACCCCATCCAAAGCCGCCCGGGCGCTGGGCTTGACACGCGGCCAGTTCCGCCAGCTTCAGGAGGCGATCAAGACTTACCTCATGGGTGAGGGGTTGGACCCCCATGCGCCTGACGAACCGCCAACTCCCCGGCGTTCCCGGTAAGTAAGCAGTAGACGCAAGCCGCGTGACATAGGAGAGCGTTATGCAAAAGACTCTCGTGCGATTTGTATTCGACAAGACCGCGCCGATGGACGAGGTCGCAGGCACTCTGCATCTGGCCCACCTCGCGGCCGCGAGCCTTCATGGCGAGGACCGGGTTCGCCTGGACGCTAGGTTCGCCATCAACCGCGCCAGGCGCACCTGCATGATCGACGCCGCCTGCGAGGTCGGGCGCACCTTGGCGCTGATCTTCGGCGGCTATGCCCGCCGTGAGTTTGGCGACGGTGCCGTGCGGATGGAGCGCGCCGGTTCGCCAGACAAGGGCAGAATCAAGGGGGCCATCGCATGATTTCCCCTCCGCCGACCCAGCCTCTCGAGGAAACCATCCCGGCGTGCCTACGCCAGCGCCCGCAGTGGGTCTGTTGGCGCTACATCGAGCGCGATGGGAAGCGGACCAAGTGTCCGTTTGACGCCAAGACCGGAGCGATGGCAGATTCCACTGAGTCTGACACATGGAGCGCATTTGACGTTGCGGACGCCGCCTGGAAGAGGAGCAACCAGTACCAGGGGGTCGGATTCGTCTTTGCCGCCGATGATCCCTTCTGCGGGGTCGATCTCGATGATTGCATCGACGTATCGACGGGCCAGATGAAACCTTGGGGCCAGCGGATAGTCGCCGTGCTCAACAGCTACTCGGAGATCAGCCCATCCGGCGCTGGGGCGAAGGTGTTCCTGGAGGCCTCCAAGCCGGGGGAACGGTGCCGGAAAGCATACCAGGACGGCGAGATCGAGATGTACGACCAGGGACGGTTCTTTACCGTCACGGGCCGGCGGCTTGAAGCGGCGTCGACGCAGGTCGAACGGCGGCAGGCGGCGCTGGACCAGTTGTACGTTGAGGTTTTCGGCGTGAAGGCGCTGCCGCCGGAACCGCAGCCCCGTACCAGCCCACCCGTCTCCGCGCCGACCGGCACAAGTCTTACTGACGACCAGATTCTGGGGAAAGCCCGCCGCAGCCGAAAGAGCGGAACCAAGTTCTCGGCGCTGTGGGCCGGGCAGTGGAGCGACCACTTCACTTCCGCCAGCGAAGCCGATTCGTCCGTTGTGTTCACCCTGGCGTTCTACACTAAGGACGCGGTGCAGATCGACCGCATGTTCCGCACATCAGGCCTCTTCCGCCCGAAATGGGATGAGAAGCACGGGGCCAAGACCTACGGGCAGACGACCATCGACAAGGCGCTGGCGCAGGTGACCGGCCAATATCAGCCCCGCCGCGGCGCTTCGACCCCCGGCGCAGCGCCCGCCGCCGGCGATGGTGATGATCATGGTGACGAGGATCTCGTGCCGCTAGGGACGCGCGACCCCCAGACAAAGCGTCTCGTACTCTCGCCCAAGAAGACCCTGCCCACTGCTAAGGCGTTCATCGCCGAGTTTCATCATCATCGCGAAGAACGGACACTTTACAGCTATGCCGGAACCCTGCTGGCCTGGCGCGGCAACCGCTTCATGGAGATCGAGGAGGAGACGCTGCGCCATAAACTTCAGCCGTGGCTGCATGGGGCGATGCGTTACGTGTTCAACAAGCGGACCGGCGTGCTGGAACTGGTGGGCTTCGAGTCGAATCCAGGCACACTAAGAGCGGCTGTCGAATCAATACGCGCCTACACGCATTTGCCGGCCTCAGTGACGCCTCCCTACTGGCTGGATGGCCGCGCCAACCCGCCGGACCCCAGATACCTGCTGCCGTTCCCGTCGGGCACCCTGGACCTGGCGACCGGCAAAGTGCTGTCGCCGACGCCCGCGCTGTTCAACATCAACGCCTTGGACTTCAATTACGATCCCAACCCCGAGGTCCCCGAGCGCTGGATCAAGTTCCTCGAACAATTGTGGGGGGACGACCTGGAGTCAGTTGAACTGCTCCAGGAGTGGATGGGGTACGGCCTTGTGGCCGACACCAGCCAGCAGAAGATGCTCCTGATGGTCGGCCCCAAGCGCTCGGGCAAGGGGACCATCGGCCGGGTTCTGACCCGTCTTATCGGCGCTGGCAACGTCGTCGGGCCGACGACCTCCAGCCTGGGCAGTCTGTTCGGACTCCAGCCTCTTATTGGCAAGAGCCTGGCCATCGTTTCCGACGCCCGCTTCGCCAGCGAAAACATCGGCGTGGTCGTCGAGCGCCTGCTCTGCATCAGCGGCGAGGACACCTTGACCGTGGACCGGAAATTCCTCGGTAGTGTGACGATGAAGCTGCCAACGCGGTTCATGTTTCTGACCAATGAGCTGCCGCGCATGAACGACGCCAGCGGCGCGCTCGCCGGGCGCTTCGTGATCCTGCGGCTGATCAAGAGCTTCTATGGGCAGGAGGACATAGCGCTGACCCAGCAGTTGATGACGGAGTTGCCGGGCATCCTTCTCTGGGCCATCGAAGGGCTAAAGCGTCTCCGGGCCCGCGGCCACTTTGTCCAGCCCAAGGCGGTATCGGACGCTGTGCAGGAGATGGAGAACCTCGCATCTCCCGTCCTGGCCTTCGTGCGCGACTGCTGCGATATCGGCGTCGGCCGCCGCACGTGGATCGACGAGATGTACGAAGCGTGGAGGCACTGGTGCGAAAGCGACGGGCGTAACACGATCACCAGCAAGCAGGTCTTCGGGCGCGACCTCGCCGCCGCCGTTCCCGGCGTAGTCTGCCGGAGACATAGCATCCAGGGTCGCTTCTACGATGGCATCTCGCTGCGCACTGGGGGTGCAACGTGATGCGCAACATCGCTCCCAACACCGCCGGCTACGCCCTGCGCGACCTTTGTACCGCGATAAGGCGTCTCTTGTGCCGCGCTTGTGCCGCGATCAAACCGGGCATTGCGGTACAAGAAAATCCGGTGTTCACAGGCATTTGCGCGGCCTGTACCGCGATGTGCCGCGCTCTCCCCCATACACGCACACACGCGGGCGCGCGCGTGCGCACGCAGGAGAGAAGTAGCGCACAATGGGAAGTGTCGCGGTACATCGCGGTACAGAACCCTCTTGGTCCGCCGCCGTCCCCTTCAGCCCGTTTGGCCCACCTCGCGCCACGTTCGCCCAGGTTCAAAGACCTGTGCCGAAGTCGAGCAAGCGTACGGCCCGTGGGCGGTGCGAAACGTGGTCAAGTTTCTATAGGTACTCCAGCGTGCCTTTTGTCTCGCTGGGGCGTTGCGAACAGTCACGAAGGTTCTTTTTCTTTCCGCCAAGCGCCATTACGCGCACAGGAGATCAGCCATGGACGGTGAGATTCAATCGGGTGGCAACAGTCGCACAACACACGGAACCAACATGCTTGAAATTGAGAGGATCCCACTGGCGTCGCTGGTGCCGGATCCCGCCAATACCCGCACACACGACGCCAGGAACATCGAGGCCATCAAGGGGAGCCTGTCTGCGTTTGGCCAGCAGAAACCCATCGTCGTCGATGCCGCGAACAAGGTCATCGCGGGCAACGGCACCGTCGCCGCGGCCCGCGCCCTGGGCTGGTCCGACATTGCCGTGGTGCGGACGAACCTGAACGGCGCGGAGGCCATTGCCTTCGCCATTGCCGACAACCGTACCGCCGAGTTGGCTGAATGGGATGACGCCGCGCTTGCCGCGATCCTGGCGACCCTGCAAGACGATCCGACGATTGACTTCACCGCCACCGGGTTCTCCGAAGAAGAGATCCGCGAACTGTGCTCGCGTGTGACCGGTGCGATGGATGGCCTGGTCGATCCGGACGACGTTCCTCTTCCGCCGGACGCCGCGATTACTCAGTCGGGCGACCTTTGGGTGCTGGGCAAGCACCGCCTGCTCTGCGGCGACAGCAGCAAACCGGATGACGTGGATCGGCTGCTGGATGGCCAGCCGGTGCACCTCGTGAACACAGATCCCCCTTACAATGTGAAAGTCGAGCCGCGGTCCAACAATGCAATTGCCGCTGGCCTGTCCTCGTTCCAGGCGACCAACACCCAAAAGCAGACGCATCACCAGGGTTTCGACGCCGCCAGAGGCGCGTTTAACCCTAAAAAGGTGGCCCGACAACTGCGCGCCAAGGACCGGCCGCTGGCAAACGACTTCGTGTCGGAGGAGGAGTTCGACCGTTTGCTGGATGCATGGTTTGGCAACATGGCCCGCGTGCTGGCGCCCGGTGGTTCGTTCTACATTTGGGGAGGCTACGCCAATTTGGGTAACTATCCGCCGTTCCTCAAAAAGCACAAGCTGTACTTCAGCCAGGGCATTGTCTGGGACAAAGAGCACCCCGTGCTCACGCGCAAGGATTTTATGGGGGCATTCGAGATTTGTTTCTATGGCTGGCGGGAGGGCGCGGGCCACAGTTTCTACGGTCCCAACAACGCCACGGACCTTTGGCACGTCAAGAAGGTCAACCCGCAGAGCATGATCCATTTGACGGAAAAGCCCGTCGAGCTTGCCGTGCGGGCGATCCAGTACTCCTCTCTCCAGGGTGAGAACGTGCTGGACTTGTTTGGGGGTTCGGGCAGCAGCCTAATCGCATGCGAGCAGACCGGGCGACGGGCCTACCTGATGGAGCTGGATGCGTTGTACTGCGATGTAATCGTGCAGCGGTACGAGCAGTTCACGGGCAAGAAGGCCGAACGTATTGCGGCCCAAAACCCTGTTGAGATTGAGAGGTGACCCATGGCGCGTCCCACAAAGAAACTCGACCCCGTTTTGATCGAGAAGATGTCCAGCGTCGGCAACCCGGTTACCGCGATTGCCACGATCCTGGGCTGCTCGACCGATACTCTCCATCGCCGTTTTGCGGCAGTAATCAAAAGAGGCCGTGAGAATGGAAACCATTCTCTACGCGTCAAACAGTTCCAGAAGGCGATGGAGGGCAATATCACGATGCTCATCTGGCTGGGCAAGCAGCGCTTAGGCCAGTCGGACAAGGTGGAATCGAGAACCGACCTGACCACCGCCGGTGAATCCATAAACCGATGCCCGACCCCGGAAGAAGCCGCGGCGGCCATCCGTGCCGCATACCAAGCGATGAAGGAAGCCGTCCCGGAGAAGTCAGATGATTCGGCTGGATGAGTTTTTTGAGCTACACGGCCTGGCCGAGAACAAGCCGCGGATCATTCTTCCGTTTCACCGGCGTATCCTGGATGCGTTCGCCGATGTCGTCATGGGCACACTGCCCGATGGCAAACGCAACCTGATGGTGCTGATGCCGCCTCGCCACGGCAAGACCTACCTGGCGCGGGACTTTGTGAGCTACGGGCTAGGCTGCTTCCCTTCAGCGCAGTTCATCTACACCGGCTATTCGGCCACGATTGCCGCAGAGCAAACCCAGGCCATCCGCCAGGCCGTCGGGGCCGACTGGTATCGGAATCTGTTCCCGCACACACAGATGGCCAAGTCGGCCGCTGACCACTTCACTACCACCCAGGGCGGGCAGGTTTACGGTGTGGGCATGGGTGGGTCAATTACCGGCTTTGGCGCAGGCTGCAAACGGAAGGAATTTGGCGGGGCCATCTTGATTGACGATGCTCAAAAAGCGGATGATGCCAGAAGCGAAGCGGTTTTGAAACATTGCCGGGAGTGGTACACGGGCGTGCTCTCCAGCCGGAAGAACCATACTGATACGCCCGTCATTCTGATCCAGCAGCGTCTGCACCCTCAGGATCTGGCCGGGCACATCATGGCCACCGAAGCTGACCAGTGGCATGTGATCCGCATACCCGGCCTTCAGGATGACGGCACCGCCCTGTGGCCCGAAACGATGTCCGCCGAAAAGCTGGAGCATCTCAAGCGCGTGGACGAGTTCACGTTCTGGAGCCAGTACCAGCAGGAACCCATCGCCCCGGGCGGCAACATGATCAAGCGGGACTGGTGGCGCTACTACGACCCGAAGACCTACGATGTGAACTGCCTCGTGTTCATCACCGCCGACACGGCTCTTAAGGCCAAGACCTGCAACGACGCATCCAGCCTCCAATGCTGGCACGCCACGCCGCACCATCTGGATCTGTTGGAGGATCATACCGGCCGCTGGGAATTCCCTGACCTGATGCGAGAGACGAAGGCCTTCTGGGACAAATGGGCGCGATTCGGCGTCAACTGCATCTACATCGAAGACAAGGTTAGCGGAACATCGCTGGGCCAGATGCTGAACCAGCTTGGAATGCCTGTCATATTATGGAAGCCCAACGACTACAACTTTCCCGACGACAAGGTCGGACGGGTCAAACACAGCCTCTTCTACATCGAGGGTGGGCGGCTGCGGCTGCCGGATGATGGTCAGCCGTGGGTCCAGCCGTTCATCGATGAGTGCGCCGCGTTTACGGGGGACGGTAGTGGTTTCGACGATCGTGTCGACGCACTTTCTATCGCCTGCAGCATCTGGTCGTGGAAACTCAACGGCATCGACATCCGCGTGGGGTAGCCTCGCGTTGGCAATTGAACACGCCGGTGAATAGCGATACCTGTGAACCATCGCGTCCCAGCCGGCCCCAACGCGCCACGTTGGCCCAGGTTCGCTAGAGAGAACCCCGGTCGCCGTGGCGGACCGAGGTGGATAAGAAAACGGGAGGTGACGCGTCAGTTGGCTAGCGTGAACTTGCCGCGCTCGACCTTGCGGAACCGCGACTGGTCGCCCTTGGCGGCGATCTCGCGGATGATCGCGGCGTAAATGGTCGCTGCCGGGGTCTTGCCGCCGGTGGTCCACATGCCCGTGGCCAGCATCCGCTCGACCATCTCCTTGGCGTTCAGCGGCTTTCCCGCTTCGGCCAGCACTGCCGCCGCCGCGTCCAGGCCGCTGGGGCGCTTGGCGCGAGGTTCGCCCGTGGCGCGTTTGGTCTTGCCCTTGGGCTCGTCGGCCGCCTCCGGCGAAGTCGCGGCACCAGGGCCAACGTCGCCGCCCTCGCTGGCGGCCTGCGCCTCGTACTCGGCCTTGGTCATCACCTTCTTGGCGGGCGTACCGTTGGCGGCTTCTGCCTCGTCGAGCGTCTTGGCCACCCGCCGCTTGGCCGGCCGGCTGACCAGACTGCGGATTCGCTGGACACTCTTGATGCGGACGGCGCGGTTGGTCGCGACGTTGACGCCGTCCCAGCCGCCGTGCGGGTTCTCGCCGGTGATGCGGACCTCCGCGATGTTGCCCGAAACCTTCACCTTGTAGCTCTGCCCGATCTTGATCTCGTTCTTCTTCATGGTGTTCTCCTCGTGTCTGTGCCCCAATGGGGCGGGTTAGATACCGACCTCTCTGGCAAGGCGGTCTTGTTGCTCCTAGCCCCCGCGCGGCTGTGGATGCGGCCGGCCGCAAACGTGCGGGATGGTCTTACGCTTGGCCATGCGCGGTCCTCCGATTCACACGATGCGCATCGCGGTTATCAGTTCCTGCACGGCAACAGCAGCCTCGTGCGTGCGGGCAAGCTCGCCACACAGGCGGTCGACTTGGACGCCGTGGCTCTGAAGAACGCCCTGCGAGTTGGGCAAGCGATCGTTTTCCGCCAGGTCGAGGTGGGCCCGCTCGATCTGTCTGCGGCAGTACTCCATCGCTGCCAGCAGATCGCCGCATACGTCCTCGTATCGCCGTGTGGCCTCCACGGCGTAGGCGATGAGACTCTTGGCCTGGTCACTCTTGGCGGCGGCATACATCTCGAGGAGTTCCTCTGCGGTCTTGATAATCTCGCTCGTCACGGTGCTGATCTCCTTCTCTGCTCGTTAGCGGTTGGGAAACACGGCGTGGTAGACCTGGAGCGGAATCTGGTCGCGGACGATTGTGTCCATCGCGTCGGCCAGACGCCCGGCGGTCTCGAAATCCTCGGCGGCGAAGGCATCGCGGAAGGCCTTCAGGTCTGCCACGTCGGCGGCGTACTGCTCGGCCAGTTCGGCGTCCCCGTTTTTGGCGGCCCGCTCACCTTGGAGCCGCCACTGGCCGATCGCCAGGTCCATTCGGTTCAGGCAGCATCGCAGGGTTCGTTTGTTGGTCTTCTTGGCGTCCATTCGTATCTCCTTTTCTGTAGCTGCTTTACGACGCACATCAGGGCATCGGTGTCGCCCCCCGCCAAGTCAATTCCGCTGAAAAGTGGGGACAATTTGCATTGCGCATGCTTTTAGGGGATAAAGACTTATGACAACTGACGAAGACATTCCGCAGATTTCAGATGGTGGTGCCGGTGAGAATCTGCCCACACTTGCCGCGGACGTTCCGGCGGAGCGTGGGCCTGATGGCAAGTTCCTGCCCGGCAACCATGCCGCAGGGGAACATCTCTTTAAGCCCGGCCAATCCGGTAACCCCAATGGCAGACCCTCCACCAAGAAGTTCACAGACAAGATCCGCCAGGCATTGGAGAAGAATGATGGCGAGATGCTGAGGGCCATGGTCAACGTGGCCTGCCAGCGCGCACTGAAGGGCGACTTCAGGTACTTCAAGGAGATCATTGACCGCGTCGAGGGCAAGGTAGACCGGACTGCCGAGGAGGCGCAATCGACCATGCCGTGTCAGATCGTCATCACGCGCTTCAGCCATCGTGATAGGGAACTGCAGTTGGCGTCCACCGCCAGCGATACCAACCCCTCTGCTTCTTGACGCCCCTTATGATCACAGGCTCGGCAGGGCCGCCACGGCCGCGGCCGCCTGGCCCGCGAAGACGTGCGAGTACCGCGAGAGGGTCATGTTGATGTCGCTGTGTCGCAAGATGGTCTGGGCGACCTTGGGGTGAACCCCGGCGGCGGCCAGCAGGCTGCCGCAGGTGTGGCGCAGGGCATGGAAGTCGGCGTGCTTGCCCGTCGCATCGATGTACGGCACGCCAGCTACCGCCAGGTCCACCCGCATCATCCTCGCCAGGCGTCCAGTGGGTACGGCGAATAGCTTGTCGCCCGCAGGCAGGGTCTTGATGTACTCGGCCAGCGCGATAGCGGTATCGGGCCGCAGGGGAAGCACGTCCTGTCGCCGGCGCTTGCTGTGAGCAGCGGCCACCGCCACCGTGGGCGATGGACTGCACAGGTCGAAACTCGCGGCGGTCAGGCTAGCCAGCTCACTGGCCCGCAGGCCCGTCTCAACGGCCAAACGGTACAGCAGCGCACGCGCCTGGCCTGACATGCCCAGCACCACCGGGCCTTGACGGGCTGCCTGGAGCAGCCGCCGCAGTTCTTCAATCGCCAGGGCCCGCCGCGCATGTCGCGGGTCAACCCGCACGTTGGGGCCTTCCAGGTGGTCCACCGGCGATCGCAAGGCGCGGCCCTCGTGGACCATCCACGTGCAGAACGTCTTCAGCGCGACCAGGTACGCGTTGAACGTCGCGGCCCCGACGCGCTTCTTGCCAGCCTGCAACCCGCTCAGGAAGACCATGACCTTGCTGGGGTCGATGTCATTCCAGGACCGGAACTCGCAGCCCTCGAATATCCGGCGTACCCTGGCCGTCACGACGCTGACGTACAGCGCGGTGGCGCCCTTGGCCTCCAGCGACTGCCGCAGGCCCGGCAGGTCGGGTGCGCCATCGACATGCTCGTCCAGCGGGCGGAAGGCCGCCGCCTTCACGCGTTCCAGCAGGCCGATCTCGGTGAGAACCGTCTGCATCTTGGCAGGCAGCGCCTCGAGCCACCTGGACATCGCCGGGTCGGGCGTCTCGCCCGCAGCCACGCAGCGCACGAGACGTTCGATGTTGCGGCCGAGCGCTTCCGTGGCACGCTGGTCTGGCAACCCGGCCAGGCGGCGACGGACGCCGCGGTGGTCGTGTAGATCGATCCACCAGCGCCGGCTGGTATGCGTGACGCCATCGATCCTGTACGCGGGCCTGTACGTTCGCATGGTTCATCTCCCGCCGGACGGCGGTCGTTGGCGCAAGCCGCTCCCGGCGCAGGTAACCCTTAAGGGTCTTTCAGAAGAGGGCAAGGGAATTATCAAGTAACTCCTTGATGTGATTGCACTTGCGGTCGCAGTCTATATAAGGAGTTGACGAAAGGGCGTATTGCTCGGTGGGTGCGATAGTTGCGGCGGAGCTACCAATCCACCTTGCCTTGACCTTTGCCTCGCGGTGCGGTGTCGCGCCAGGAAGGACGCGAGAGGGGTGGCGCGAGGCCTGAACGTCACCTGGAGGCTATGGCAGGCCAGGCAATTCCTACCCAAAGGGATGATACGGCGGGAAGAATCGGCAGCCGTTTTTTCCTGGCGCTACCGGCCTCCCCCCATGCCGGCCGGTCATCCGCCGCGATAATCGTCTCCTGGATGTTTTCGACTTTTCGACTGTTAAGATGGGCAACTTTCGCAAGAAGCCGTTGGTAGTTGAGCCTGTGCCACGACTTTCGCGCCGATGTGCCGGCAATGCGATGAGTGGAACGGCAACGTGTGCGAGCGTCGTTTCCCTCGCGGCATATGTCTCGGTGGCTGCATGAAGTGGCTGGCCGACCCGGATAGCGTTTGTCCCGATGGCCGGTGGTAGAACCGGGTGCCACAAGCCGCATGCGCTTGAGTTGTTGCATCTCTTCGTGAGGCCGCACGGCAAGCGAGTGCCACTCTTGCAGGAACAAGAAGCCAGTTCCAGGGCATGCGATTCGTTACGGATGCCGAATTCTCCTTGCGGAAATGGCAAAGTGGCGTACAATTAAGCCTTCGCTGTTCTGTTTTCGTAGTGCCCCTTTTTGCACTCTCTCGTGGCTGCGGGTGTTGTTGCAGGCGGCAATCTGCCATCGCGGGGACATTGTTCCTCTTGTCGAGGCAGGAATCATGGGGAAGTGAAGGGGGAAGACTATTCCATCACGCATAATCGGTGTGGAGGGCGCACAATGTCCCCAGCGTCACACATGGTCGGTCGGCTTCGGGAGCTTTACGGAATCGTGCTGGGCAGGATGCGGATGCTCAACGAGCAGCTGATTCGCGCGCCCCTTCGCCTCCTAGAGTTCAAATCACGGTGTACGCTAGAGCAACTTGAACCGAGATTGCTGCTTGCCGCGGTAGCCTGGGACGGCGGCGGCGATGGCACCTCTTGGCAGGATCGCTTCAACTGGACTGGAGACGCGCTGCCGGGCCCGACGGATGATGTGACCATCAGCGTCCCCACCGCCCCGACAATCCAGATCACATCCGGCTCGATATCGATCCACAGTTTGCTCAGCGATGAAGCCCTGCGCATAACCGGCGGCACGCTGGACGTGGCGACGACCATTAAAGCTAACGGCGCACTTACATTAGCCGGCGGAACCGTTGCGCACGCTCAAATCCTGTCCGGGGGGCAAATCATCCTCACCTCTTCCGGAGGGACGTTTAGTGATGTGAAGCTTTCCAGCGATCTGGACCTGGCGAGCAACAACAACGCCAACGTGCACATTGTCAACGGTCTGACGTTGAACGCGACGGCGTACCTGGGCAACGCGGCCGGTTCGACATATGGCGGGATGTACTTTGACGGGGCGCAGACTTTGGGCGGGACGGGGACGGTGGTGTTCGGCAAGAGCGGCAGCAATTTCCTAGGCACATACAACAATATCAGCTCCAGCGATCCTGGTGCCGGCACGCTCACGATTGGCCCGGGGATCACGCTCCGTGGCAGCGCGGGGAACATCTCCGATGTCTACTGGCGCGCGGGAGTGATCAACCAGGGAACGATCGCGGCGGATGACAGTGGCGGTCTGGTCGGCGGGTTTGCCTACGACACCGGCTTTAGCGGCGGTTGGACCGGCGGCACGGCGGACCCGATGGACACGTCGTCGGTGAGCAATCCTGCGCCGCAGTCGGTCTATCAGACCAATCGGTCCTATTACGACTTCAGCTACACGCTGGGGAGCCTGACGCCGGGGACGAGCTACACGGTGCGGCTGCACTTCGCCGAGCCCTACTACGGCAATGCTGGGCAGCGGCAGTTCAACGTGAGCCTCAACGGCACGGCAGTGCTGACGAACTTCGATGTTGTGGCGGCGGCGGGAGGCAAGGACAAGGCGGTGGTGGAGGCGTTTACAGCCACGGCCGATGGCAACGGTCAGATTGCGGTCCACTTCAGTCAGGGGGCGGCGGATTACCCCTTTGTCAACGGCATCGAGTTGCTGTCGGACAGTACGGTGGTGCAGGCGATCAACTGCGGGTTGCTGGCGGGCGGCACGATTACAATCAACCCCAGCACCTTCACCAACCAGGGCACGCTCAGCGCCAGCAATGGCGGCACGCTGACACTCAGCAGTGCTTGGGGCAACTCCGGGAGCCTTCAAGTCAGTGGTGGCATCGTGAACCTGGGCGGAAGCGTTACGACGGCAGGGATCGGCACGATAAACCGAACAGGCGGGACGGTGAACCTGACCGGAACGCTGGACAACACGGGCACGGCGCTGGCGCTCACTGCCTCCAGCGGCTCGTGGAACCTCTCTGGCGGGACGCTCACGGGCGGCACCCTCAGCGAGTCAGGCGGGTCGGAGCTGTTCTTCACCTCCTCCGGCGGGACGCTGAACGGGGTGACGGCGGCTAGCGATCTGGACTTGGCGAGCAACAACTACGCCAACGTCCACCTTGTCAACGGCTTGACGTTGAATGCGACGGCGTACCTGGGCAATGCGGCGGGTTCGACATACGGTCAGATGTATTTTGACGGCGCCCAGACCCTGAGTGGGACGGGGACGGTGGTGTTCGGCAAGAGCGGCAGCAATTTCCTGGGCACATACAACAACATCAGCTCCAGCGATCCTAGTGCCGGCACGCTGACGATTGGCCCGGGGATCACGATTCGGGGCAGCGCGGGCAACATCTCCGATGCCTACTGGCGCGCGGGAGTGATCAACCAGGGGACGATTGCCGCGGATGACAGCGGCGGGCTGGCGGGCAGTTTTGGATACGACACGGGATGCGCCAACTACAACGGCAATTGGACCGGTGCCACGTCGGATGTGATCGACACCTCGGGGGTAAGCGACCCGGCGCCACAGTTGGTGTACCAGACGTACCGGTCCGGCGGCGGTTTCATCTACACGCTGGGGAACCTGACTGCCGGTGCCAGCTACACGCTGCGGCTGCACTTCGCCGAGCCCTCTTTCAGCAATGCTGGCCAGCGGCGCTTCAACGTGAGCATCAACGGCGCGGCAGTGCTGACGAACTTTGACATTGTGGCGGTAGCGGGAGGCAAGGACAAGGCGGTGGTGGAGGTGTTTGCGGCCACGGCCGACGGCAACGGGCAGATCGCGGTCAACTTCGGTCTGGGCGCTGCGGACTTCGCGATGATCAACGGTATTGAACTGCTGTCGGGCGGCACGCTGGTGCGGGCGATCAACTGCGGGCTGCCGGCCGGCGGGACGATCACGATCAACAGTGCCTTCACCAACCAGGGGACGCTCATTGCGAGCAATGGCGGCACGTTGACGCTCAACGGTATTTGGACGAACACCTCGACGATTACGGCCAGCAATGCCACGCTGAACCTAGGTGGCGGCAGCAACTCTTGGAGCAATACCGGCTCGATCGCGGCGACTAACTCGACGGTGAATCTGGGCGGGAACTTCACGGTGCCGGCCCTAGGCAGATTCAGCCGTAACGGGGGCACGGTGAATCTCACTGGAACGCTCGACCTCCTGCCATTGGCACCTTCCGAGCTGACGGCCATAGACGGAGGGGGTTGCGTGGTATTGGTCTGGACGGACAACTCTAACACCGAGAGCGGCTATGAGGTCGAACGATCTACGGACGGAGTGAATTTCACTCAGATCGGGACGGTCGGGGCCAGTGTCACCAATTACATTGACGCCGGACTAATGCCTGGGATGACCTACATCTATCGTGTGCAAGCATACAACACGATGGGGAGTTCCGCCTACAGCAACACGGCGACGGCGATAGTTACAACACCTAGCCTTGCACATCCTCAATTCGCCAACGCGAGTTTTGGAGCCCCACAATTCGGGGGCGGATTCAAGTACTTCTATTCAATGAATGGCAGTGAGCTCGCCACGGCAGCTTGGAATTGGTCGAATGGTGGATGGGGCTCTGACGCGGCCATCCAATCCAACGGAAGCGCCTGGGGCTTCACTAACCTGCCCTCGTCTGACGGTGTGCAGTCAGGCGTACTTCAGCGAGTTGCCGGCCTTTCTCAGTCTCTCGACTTCTCCGCCGCGGGCACGTTCCTGCTTGCCTTCGAGTCTGAAGGCCGTCCTGGATACCCGGTGGACCCTGTCAATGTCGCGGTCGACGGCTCGGTAGTCTACAGTTGGACGCCTGTGCAAACGGCATGGCAGACCTCTTATGTCCCAGTGACTGTAGCCTCACCTGGAAGTCATACAATCAGTTTTGTCGGGACTGTCACAAGCAGCGACTGTGCCACCGGCATAGACAACGTCAGATGGATTGACGCGGCAGACTTGCCCGCAAACCAACCAGGACCGATAGTTGCAGTAGTGACTGGTGGAGATGCTCTGGCGCTGGATACAGGAACCGGCTCGTGGAACCTTTTGGGTGGGCAGATTCGTGGTGGCACCCTCAGTGAGTCGGGCGGCGCGGAGTTGTTCTTCACATCCTCAGGCGGGACGCTAAACGGGGTGACGGCGAGTAGCGACCTG
>QGNH01001229.1_pt3 | contig 18161 bp, 22 predicted proteins | sample 1735481 | NCBI WGS metagenome assembly QGNH01 (sample SAMN09239004, study PRJNA386568) | Viral metagenome, whole genome shotgun sequencing project.
CTATCACGCCCGTTGAGGTGTCCCCAGCCATAGGCTACACCTTGGAGAACACCAGTGGGTTTGGTGCTTGGGGTTCTATGTCAACGGGTGAGCTTATCCTTATCCGTAAAGGTAACGGCGCTGTCGTGGTATCCGGTGACGCCGCTTTCCCGACTTCGGTAACGAAACTTCCCGCTGTCCAGGGTACAGGTAACATCATGCAGCGCATGAGCATGTGCTCCCAAGGTGCCGTCTATGTAACAGAATCCAACGGGGTCTGGGTATGGAACGGAGGTAACGTCTCGACAAAGATTTCTGCTCAGATACCGGACAATGCCGTGGTGAGGGCGGCTTGTCAACCTGGCGGGTTCAATCCTCTTGGGACCATGGGTTGCAACTGTCACCATGACGTACAGAACAATCTGGTTTTCTTCCCTAACAACTATGTATTCGACGCCAATACTAACTCTTGGTGGATGTGTGAAGATCCGGGAGTAACGCTTTTTACTTCGTTCTCGTCCAGTAAGTCGACCACCAACTTTATGTATGGGATGGATAACGCTCCTTCTGTGGCTGGTTTTGGAGTGTACCTTTTTGACGCTCGTGCCGGAGCGACCAGCTGGGAGTGGACCTCCAATCCTATAGCGACCCCGCCCGGAGCCCTACCCACTTTGGTTTCCGTGGAGATCGTGGCCTCTAATCCTTTCCCTACCGCAGCGACGATAACGATAACACCAACCGTTCCTCCTGGCGCCGTGTCACAATACGGAAACAACCCACAGCCAATAACCTTCAATATCCCAGCCTATGCTTCGGGATGGCGTGGATCCGAACAGCTTGGATATACGGAGAACAATCTGTGTATTAAGATAGTGGCTAGTGGGGTTGTGGTTGGCGGCATGGCAGAAGCCGTAGCCCCGGCTCTACACGAGATCCATTTAGAGTTTGCCCCCATCCTTACGACAGGGACCGGACAATGACGGTTCGGCTACTTGTCTCTCTTAAAGATAGGTTGGACACTAAGACTGCGGAAGCGTTCCGGCAGGTCGAGACATGGGCCGCTCTGGGCACATGGGTAAATCCCACTATGTCATCGGGATGGTCCACGCCTATTCTTAGCGGCAACTGTCCTGTTCAATACATGGTGGACCCAATAGGGTGGGTTCATTTTCGGGGAAGTACCAACTACTATTCCGGGACAATAGGCCCAGGGTTGCAAACCGTTTTTACTATTCCTTTGTCCTTCTCTCCTCGTTATTCGGAGGATTTTAGTTCACCGAATGTTCAGCCTTCCGTTCAGGTCGACCCATCCGGTACGGTATCAATATTTCTAACGGAACCGACCCTTAACCCTATATGCAACTTTTCCGGCATTCTGTTCACCACGTTCTGAGGCTAAATGACCGTCACTCTTTCTAACATCATTTTTCGGGCTCGTTCTCGATTAAATGAACCAGCATACCCGACGTATCCCAACTCGACGGTTGGTAACCCTCCGGCACGGTTCTTTTCAGACACAGAGATAACAGAATGGGTTAACGATGGTCTGCGTGATATAGCTCGACGTGCCGAGGATCTCATTACCTACGACAACACCATAGCTATCCCGGCTTACTCCGAGAACCCGTCTCAGCCCATCCCGACCTATTCCCTCGATCTCGGGACCCTTTCACCTTCAGGCTCGACGTCTGACGTTCTCCGTATAGCACGGGTGGAGTTCCAGGTCGCTTACGACTCCTCACAGGTTTACCCTATGGAATGGGCGCCGCAATCTTATCTTGACCAGATCTGGAATACCGATCAACTTTCTTCCACCTCTTACCCGACGTTCTGGACGACCAGAGGGTTCCCCGGTGGCACGGGACGGTCAGCTTTCGTTATCCAGATATACCCGCAAGCCTCTCAAGCGGGACAGCTTAACATCTTCTATTACCGTCTCCCTCAGCGCATAACAGATCCGGTAGCTACTCCTTCCAACTACACAACCCTTATAGATTTGATCGAAGGTTGGGACGATATGTTGGTCGATTTCGTTCACTATCAGGGGCTTATCAAACGTAGGGACTCGTCCTGGAAAGACATCCAGGCATTGTACGAATCGAAGATGCAAAACGTGATCGAAACAAGCCGACAGTTTTCCAACCAGGTCCAGTATCTGTCCTATGATTCCTTGGCGATGCCCTGGTCTAACACTTGGGGAGGTTGGTAAATGCCGATTCTGGGACCCCTAGGGGGCAACCCGAGCCCCGCCGACCCGCCGACTCCGGCCAACCCGGCCCCGGCGACCGCTCCGGCGACCTCTTCGCCCAACGCTGCTCTGGGCTCCTTGCTGCAGCAGACGCTGGCCCCGCTGCAACAGGGAGCGGCCGGGCAGCTAACAGGGATTGCCGGGCAGGGAACGGTCGACCGAGCGCAGCAGGGGGTGACTGACCAGCAGTTGCTCCAACAGCTACAAAACACCCAGGCCGGGCTGGGTATTCAGCGCAGCGGGCTCTCCGAGGAGCAACAGCAGACTCAGACCCAATACGGGCTCACCCAACAACAGCAAGCCCTACAGGGTACGTCCCTACAGCAACAGCTAGCGAACCTTACGGCCGGATATGGGTTCCAGCAGCAGCAGTTTGGTCTGCAAGGCACGGAGATCGGGCAGGAGCAACAACAGGGTTTGCAGAACATTCAACAAAGTGGCGCAGCGACAGGCACCCTCGGAACGGGCACATCCCGTGAGGCCACCACAAACCTTAACGAACAGATCCAAAACGCTTTATCCGGGTTAGGCATACAAAAGGGTCAAGCGGCTCAAGCCTATTACTACGGCCAACAGCAAAACGACCTAAGCCAACAGCAGCTAGGTATATCCAAAAAGCAGTCGGCGGCTTCTAACACTTACGCCAATCAGCAGATGCAGAACGCCTTGCAGCAACTTGGCCTATCCGGTACGGAGGCCCAACAGTCTTACACTCAAGGGACCCAAGGTGCTTCTAACAATCTCGCTCAACAGTTGGCTCAACTTCAACAGCAAGCCGGATCTGTTTACAGTAATGAAGGTGGCGGCGTTGGCGACATTCTTTCATCTCTCATCGGTGCCGAAGGTGGCATCGGTGGAACTTATTAGGAGTTTAAATGCCTGATGTTTCTGCTCCCGGTCTTTGGGCTCAAATGCCCGGTCAAGGTAACGGTACGTCTACTGCCAACTCGTCTGTTGCGGCTCCTGCAGCGGCTCCGTCCTGGCAGAACCCGTCCACTCTCACAACCTCAGCATTGGATCGGCCAGCGCCCCAGCTGGTCCTTGACCTAGTTAAGTATCTTGGCGGCGAATCACCCAAGGAATCGAACTCTTACCTGTCCAAGATAGCTGGCACTCCGTTAGCTACCGACATAACCGACGCCCTGACAGGCACCCCCAATCCGGCTAACCAGCCTCAAACATCTCCTTACGGTGTTGACCCTCTCGACCTCGGCCAGATCTTCTCTAAGACTCTTGAACCGTGGTTAGCTTCCCAAGAGAAAACGGACAACTCCGAGATATCCAGTTTGGGTTCTTCGCTCCAGTCAGCCTTATCTGGCGCCAGTCCCCAGATACAAGCCGCTTATGCCGTGGCTGGGCCGGCGCAGACTCAGGCGCTTTTAGCCCAGAACTCTGCCACCAACGAAGGGATCGCTTCCGGGACCGAAATGGATGCTCTCATAACGGCTCTCACCAACGCCGCCAACAATGCCAAGCTGGCCAACCTCACCTACCAGGAGGAGCCGTATGTTGCGGCCACCACCGGCGGAACGTCCAATAGCGTCAACCCAGCAGTAAGCACAGCTATCCAGAAGATCACTAGCGGTATGGCGACCGGCACGCCCACGCCCTAATGGGTAAGTCGGAACTCCAGTCAGCCACTTTTGACTGGCAGAAGCGTGCTTCCAAGTACGCTGCTGCTGGTATTCCGGCGACGGTATGGGAACCGATAGCTACCCACGACCTTACCGATACTTACGTTAACGGTTCTTCCGGGATGACTAACGCCGAGGCTGATACTGCGGTCTATTCGGCGTTCACCGGTCAGTCAGCGGTCAACGAAACCCCCCGTCACCGGTCCGGGTTTTTGGGTGGGCTCGAAACGATCCTCTCCAACATCGTCCCTGATATCGGTAACGACATAACTTCTCTCCCAAGGGGCTTGTTCGATCTCGGTAAGGATCTGGTTTCGCCGTCGCAGTGGGAGGCTACAGGTAAGGACCTCGGGACAGCGTTAAGCGACCTAGCCCAAGGTAAGGTCGGGGAGAGTTTCCGGGATGCGGCCACCAGCCCGATCCTGTCCCTGATTCCCGGCTTGACGGACGCCGCCGACATGACCACCGCCGTCGGTCGGACCTCCCTGGAGGAACACCCGGTGACCGGACTGCTCGACATCCTCCCCATTGCCAAACCGCTCTCAGCTGGCGTAGGAGCCGCCGTAGCTGGCGAAGGGGCATTGGGTGATGCGGTCAGCGCAGCGGGGCTGCTAAAGACACTGAGGGGCAAGGTCGGATACGACTTCGCCAACGACCCGACAGCCCAGTCCGCCCTGGTTGCTGGCAAACCGATCCTGGCCGGATTGAGAGGCCTCGACCGGGCTCTCGGAACCGACGTCGAGCCTTTCTCCGGCCAGGAGCTCGGGCGAGGCCAGAAGACGGCCAGAGCCGTTCTCGACAAGCTGAAACTCGACGCCAAGAACCGGGCGTTCTCGTCTCTGGTAAACCGGGCCGGGATCACCGCCGAAGATACGGCTAAACGGATAACTAAGACTCAGATAGATCGGATATACGCCCCACTCGATAAGGGCGACCCTGAGGCTTTTAGTCAGGCGTTAGAGGATTACTCTCGCAAGGTTCAGATGGGGGATTACAAATCGTTAACCCCCGAGGAGACAGCTGTGTTCGACATGGAAGAGGCCATGCGAGCAAAACTGGAAGATGAGTACACGGCCAAGAAAGAGCTTTACGACGCCGAAGTAGGCAAGTACCCGTGGAACTCGACGGTAGCAAAATACCATCGTGCCAGGAATGTCAGAGCGGCAAGGGTTGAGCGCACAGCCGAGAAGCTGATACCCGCCAAAGTGAGGCATATCAAGGCGCAGGATTCGTTAGACCGCATGAAGGTGGTGGCCGAACATGCGCCTAAGGAAAGAACGAAGGATTACATTCGGGCACAGAAAAACCTGGCTGAAGCTAACAAGACCGTCACTGATATCCAAAAGCAGATTTCTGTATATAAAAGGTTAAGCCAGAATGGTACTAATGTCTACCATCTACGGTCGATCATTCTGGAACAAAACAAGCTAGCTACTGCTCAGGCTGCGTTAAGGCGAGCGCAATCCGTAATGGACAATGCTCACGCCAACGCTAAACCTGTTTCATTGATAAGGGGACAGATGCAAGCCGTTCAACAGGAGGCTCGCACCGCCGAAAATGAGTTAGCTAAAGCTACTGCCGACCATCAACTCAACAAGGCCAAGTTGATGGCTACTGATGAACGGTTACAGAAAGCCATCATAAAAGATCCTCCCGCCCATCTTCATCCGTGGATCAAGGCGTACATGCGAGATCGGATCAGTCGAGCTTATTTGGAAGGCAAAGGGGTAACAGGGATCGATACAGCTAAGATCCGTGAGTTGTCTATCATGTCTGAACACTCGCAGATGCTTAAAGACATCGGCACAGCCCCAATGGATAGGTTTTATGAGCTTATAGGTAAGGATGAAACTAAAGCTCTGTTTGCGGATGCCGTGCAGGAGGCTCTCAAACTGGCCGGGGAAGGGCTCGCCCCCATGTACACCCACAGCATCAGGTTGGACGACATGGAAAACCTCATGTCGATGCACGTAACACGGGAGCTAGACGTACCCGAAGCGCAGTTGCGTAAGCGGATATTCAACATGGAATCGACCGTGTTTAACAATAAGGCGAGTCTGACTCGTGAGATGTTGAACACCATTGAACGTGACGCCATGCAGGTGATTTACGATAAGGGCCTTATACCTCATCAAATGACCCACGCTCAGCTTAGGGAAATCTATCTTCGTATGCACCAGACGATGGCTAAAGGGCGCAAGTACTCGGATATCGACCATCAAGTTCAGACAATGATAGACAAGGAATGGACCAAGTTTAACTTTGAACAGTTCGGGCTTCAACGGCCCGGCACCGTTGCTAAGGGTACTGATGTCTATATTCCTAAATCGTTGGCCGACAACTTGCAGGTGTTCACCAAGGGCGGCGGCGGGATATCCAACCTGTTGTCACAGTCGAAAGGTTACAATCGGATAATGGGTGTTTTCAGGACCAGCGTCCTGTACGGTCCCCGACACTTTGCTCACGTTGTTATCGGTGGTCTGATGCCGATACTACTGGAGGATCCTAAAGCTTTCGTTCAGGCCAAAAACCTTATGGGGTATTTCAACAGTATCCGTAAAGGCGAGTCGCCGGACAACATGATTGGCGAGCACGAGCTACCAGCCGTGATAGGTGGTCACTTCGACGCTAAGACTGATTCCGCTTTTAAACATCTGCAAACTCAAACAGGTAAGACTTATGGTCGGCTGCTTAAAGACTTCTGGGAGAAAACAGGCAAACGGTTTTCTGATGGTCTGGCACGGATCGAGGATGCCGCACAATCCATGTATCAGGCGATGGTCTACCTGGATGACGTTAAACGGGGTGTTGATCCTTTAGCGGCTTTGGAACATGCTCGACGGCTGGTAGTGAACTTGGATGGTATGGCCCCATTTGAGCGAACGATATTCAAACAGATGTTTCCGTTCTATTCGTTTACTCGGTTCGCCACCAAGTTTCTCGTTCAGTTGCCGTTTGATCATCCGCTAAGGGTAGGGATACTGTCCCAACTGTCCCTACAGGCCCAAGAGGAATGGGGGACCGGGCTGCCGCAAACGATGATGAGCCTGTTCTTTATCGGTCACCCTGATGCGGCAGGAAACATTGATACCGTCAACCTAAGGAACATGAACCCGTTTAGGTCGGTGTCGTCTATGTTCACGGTGGCAGGATTCCTCGAATCGCTTAACCCGATATTGCAGGCCCCGTTCATTATGGCCGGATACAATCCTTTGTCTGGTTCGACACAGATGTATCCCGAGGTCGTGTATGACGCACAGACCGGGGGGTTGACCGCTGCCAGGCCGAAAGGTGACCTCATGTCGGCTGCCGAGGCTTTCGTGCCGGAGTTGGGCGGCCTCGACTATTTCTTTAACACCTCCGACAACCTTAGGGCTCTTAAGCAGTCCGATCCTGGTGCTTTCGACCGTGAGATTCTGTCCATGTTCAACATACCGTTCGCCTTCTCGCAATACAATCTGCCTGAGACTCGGGGGAAGGTGGCGGAGAATGCCTTCAAAGGGGCTCAGAACGCCCTTACGGCCTACAAGAAGGGCGGCGATTATCAGGACACTATCGGCAGGTACAACCTGATTCCGTATCAGGGGCAGTTGTTGACCCCGGAACAGTTCAGAACGTTCTGGGACCAACAGAAGGCTGTCTATGCCGTTACTAACCCTGGTGCTGATCCTGCGGCTCTGATTCCTAAACCACCGTCGACCACAACCAACACTCTACAACAGCTAATCAACTACTATTCGGGGGCATCATCTTGATAACTAAGCTTAGGTTTCGTATTCTGGCCTTATACGGAGAGGGCGAACAAAACCACATTGCCGACCGTTTAAATATTAACCGTGGTAGGATGTCTCAGTACTGCACGGGTATTCGACCCGTTACGGTTAAGCATCTAACCTTGCTGTGCCAGGAGCTTCAATGCACTCCCGGCGACCTTATAGGCTACGTCGACTTGGAGAGTGTGAGATGATTTTGAGTGATCTGACCGTACAGACCAAGGGGCTCAACTTTGAGTCGCTAGGGGTCATTATGACTTGGATGTCAGCCGTCGGTGTGGGTATCGCTCGGTATGTGAAGCGCACCCAGCGCCTCGAAAGCCACCTGTCAACCCGGCGTGCCATCGAAGACATGGTACTACCCGAGTTGAAGCTCATCAGGGGGGACCTCGAGGGGCTTCGCACTCGGGTAGACCATCACGATATTCAGATAGCCGAGGTCATCATGTACAACAAGGGTGTCTCGGACACTGTGGACAGAATGAAGATAGCCGAATCACGGGCTAGGAGTAACGGCGACGCCGCCTGATTACCTCAGTAGGATTTTTACCCCTACCAGTATCGCCACGACTATCAGGACTATCCACACCCAGTACGGGACCATGGTTGGCTTCTACCCGGTTAACCCGGGTTTCAATCATGGCGAGCAGACCGAACAGCCCGGCCACGCCTGACGCCCACAGGAGCAGGAACATTAGGGCCTCGTTACCGGTTCGGTCCATGCGGCGTCCCAAGTGATCGGGCCGACCGTACCGTCAACCGTCAGACCTTTCTGCTGCTGAAACTGCTTGCATATCCCCTCGGTTAGCGGACCGTAAGATCCGTCAGCCGCTAGCGCCCAGCCCCGGTTCTGCATCTGCTGTTGCCACATCCTCACGTCGTTTCCCGACATCAGCGGCGACGTCACGTACATCAGCCGCCCAGGAAACGCAGGATACGGCTGTGTAGGCTCCACAGGGGGTGCGGGGGGATTGCCCCCGCCGATGACGGCCCCTGAGGCGTATTGGATGATTGCGGGGCGTGAGGCGAGCCGTAGGGTGCCGGGGCAGTCGGGATGGTTGCCCCATGCTGCGCCGCCCATGCCGTGCCAGGCGAGTCCGGGCTGTCCGGGCGTGTCGGCGGTGGCGAGGGGGATCTGGTATTGGTCGTGGCACCAGCGGAGGAGTCCTGCGAGGGCGGTGATCTGTTCGGTGGTTAGCGGCTGGTAGTCCCAGCCTTCGGTTTCGACGGACAGGTAGGTGCCGTTTCCGGCTGCTTCGGCCCAGGCGGTTAGCTCGGTGTCGACGTACTGTTCGACGGCGCCGGTTTTGGCGACCCAGAAGTGGGATGAGACTTGGCTGGTTGGCTCGTTGAAGTAGCTGTACAGGCTGTTGTCGCCTTGTTGGACGTGGAGTACGAGCCCGAGGTGTTGGGTCATGGGTCCACCGTGGTTTTGTACTTCTTTGTATTCAGCTGCGGGATAGAGCATTAGCGTTAACTCGCTTTCTGGTTTGTGGTCGTGGGACCGGGTTTAGGTATTCGTCCAAGATTTTATAGTCGTGGACGGGTGGATGGAAGCGGTGAGGGCTGGTTTGGTCGTTGAGGTAACGGTCCGCTTTGTAAAAGGCGTCTCGAAGGTCACGTACTCGCTGGGCGAACAGGGGTCTGCCGGTGTCGGCGTCTACGATGGTGTAAGGGCCTTTACTCATATNNTACGGTCATTTTTCTCCTTTGGGTAGTGTTACAGTTACTCTTACTTCATGTCCTGCTGGTATCACCTTCTCTTTCCGGTCGAACTCCGATCGGCTTAGCTTTACCCCTAACGGTGTGATGATTTTGTCGGTCTTGTACTCATCGAAGTAGCCCATGAAAACCCCTCGGGCTAACGCTCGGATCTCTTTGGCGAACTTCTCATCGTCGCCTGCCTTGATGTAGCTGTCGACAGCTTCGAGTAGGGATCTGTCGCTGACCATCTGGTGATCAACGTGGATCTGTGAGTACGGACAACCCCATTCGTTGATTGAACATTTGAGAGGTTCTTCTTGTCGGGCCAGGGTTTCGACCTCTAGCACCCGATTCCTTATGTCGTCTAACGTCCAGAACGGACGCTCGACAACCCAGACCTCAAACCGTTCAACGTTCTCTCGGCTAACCCGGAACAAAGCCAACTCACGGTTAAGCGCCAACATATAACACGACACTTGCCAGGAGTATCCCCACCACAGATTGTCATCAGTCCACATGGCGGGGGTCCAAGCCTCAAACTGATTCTCACTCTGGGACTTAATCTCAGCAATCTGGGAACCGTATAACCCGTCGATATGACCCACGATGGAGATACGTCGGGTGAGGGCAAGTGATACTTCCATCTGGCTGCCAGTAATAACATCTGGGAAGTGTTCGGTAAAGCGTGCCTCTGTATCGTGTCCCGCATCGAATATCTCCTGTAGTTTGGCGGGTGGTGGTTGAGGAACTAACTGCTGACGGGCGGCGGCTAAGGCGGTAAGGCAATGACCGAGGGCGCTGGCCCGGTAGATGATCGAGCCGTCCTCGTTTACCTGGACTATCGGAGCGTCACTCATCTACCGGCACCATCTCTTGATGAGCACAATGTCATGTACGCTCATTTCTTTGTCCGCAACATAGCAGACTGCTTTTCGGTGTGTAGCTTTATTGACCTCAACCCACAACCCTTTTACTTCTGAGAATCTCGGCAACGAGATCGGGTCGAGCATGGCCGTAATCGCCTTCCCTCCCGCCGCCACCAGACGAAGGCCCTCTGGAGGTAACCTTATCCTCATTATCGGCCAATCCTCTGGGTCGATCACTACCGGGTTCATTTCCTCGATCTCTCCCGGTATCGTTCCGTCCGTCACTATCACAAGCATGGTTCCTCGCTTTCTGTCTAGCGTCTCGTTCGCCGGTCGGTATCAGTCCACCTTTACCGCAGTCAGGGCACAGCCATGCCCACATGCCTCGTTGCTTGGTGCGACCGACCATACAGCCGTTAACCTCGTCCTTAACATCGACGTACTTAATCATGTCTGAACACCTCTTCTATCTTCGTGACAGTCTTATCGCCTAAACCATTCACGGTCCTTAAATCCTGCGTTAAACAAAGTGGCAACCCCGAGAATGTCTCGACTATTAGCCTGGCTCTTTCGTACCCTAGTCCCGGAAGTCCTTGCAGAAAGTGTATCTGCCACTCTGTCTTGTCGGCCTTGCCCCACTCGCCTCTTGCCCCTGGCCGGAAGTTCAGCCCGGAGTGATGTTCCTTTATCAGCCAGTGGTTTAAGTGTGACAGTAACTCGCCAGTGTCGCTCAGGGTATTGGTATGTGCTACTAAGAAGCCTTGAAACATTAACGAGAACAGTAAGCCACGGTGCTGTGTGTGTGTGTATTTGGTCCGTGTCCAAGTCGCCTGACCATCGGAGGTCCATTGTGGTGTCCCTTCTATTATCCATATTGCGTAGTCCAACTCCTTCATGGCTATGACCTCTCGGGAGAGGCGATCATCGGACTTAATACTGGCTACAAGATCGGATAGCTCTTTACGTTGGATACCGACCAGGCCATAGACGGGAGACGAAATGAGGAAGTCGGCTCCGTAGTGTTCCGGGGTCGAGGATGACCGGCCCAGATGTTTGAGAGCGGCGGGCTCAGCGGGAGAGATCAACATCCATTACTCTCCTTTAACCTTTTTCATTAGCTCTTCAAACCATTGAGGAGTGGTATCTCTCGTACCATCCATTTTGTCGTCGTATATATTACAAAGCCGTGCTCTAAGCGCCCTAAGCCAGTCAGATTCTCCGCCAGAGAGAATCACTGCATAACCAGCTATATACCTAACGTCAGGCGAGAAAGTTTCTTTTTTATTCAGGAGTTCGCTTATAACTTGGTCTAGTAGAGCTAGAGCTACTTCGATCGCATTAAGCTCTCGCTCCGATAGAAGGACACTTTCACTTTTCATTGGTGCATAATCCATAGCTGCATCCTCCCATTCCTGAGCAGTCGGGACAAGCGTGTGCTCTGGCCCGTTTAACGCTTTCCTCTTGCGGTGTGACCCAGAACTGTCTGCCGTCCAGTGTCCCGCAATACAGCATTCCGGTCGGCTTGTGACGGAGAGCCTTACCGTTCCAGGTCCGCTCGAAGTCCGGGTGAGGCTTGAAACGGTCGGTGGTCGGATCGATCTCGGGTAGCTCCGGGTTCACGGTCTCCACCCTGCCACTCCCATAAGGTAGGTCATGACAAAATCCTGCACTTGCTCCCCTTTCAGATACGTTCTAGTGGGCTTACCTATAGCCCCTCGCTCTCGGACCGTGGTATAGATCCAACCCTTTATCACGTCCTCGGAGCAGAAGATTATGGTATGGGCATTGTGGGCTAGCTCGTGTTCGTTGCCCGGTCCTGCCGGGTACCAGCCAAGATTCTTGTACTGTGCCACCAGAGCGGGCTTAGTATCTTCTCTGATCTCACGAGCCGCTGCCACGAACAGAACATGGCAAGGCATGTTACAGACGGTGTTCATCAGGTCGTTGTAGTAGCCGTAGATCACCCCCCAGTTGCTCCCATGAGGCCCGGCCATGCTCTTACCGCCCGTTTCACGTTCCATAAACCTTTGGTTCTTGAGCAATACGTCACCCATGGTGGTGAACTCGTCGCCGCCCCGTTCACGATTGTAATGCTCTTGCGCCCACGGCCACGCCCTATCCGCCAAATCGTACACAACCCAATCCTCGGATCGCACAACCTTAGCGGTAGCCTTAGCCCAGGCTAAAGCTGACAGGTAATCGGTGACATGGGTGGCTCTGACGATCTCGTCCATCTGGTCGTCATGTATGGCGTCCCAAGTGTTATCGGTGTCGCCAACATAGACCTTGGAATCCCATCCGTCATCTTCGGCTATCCATTGGGCTAGTGATACCCACATGGAAGTCTTGCCGGAGTTCGATCGGCCATAGCCAAGAATCCGTTCAGCTTTGCGTTGAGGTGATGACCTCATCACATATTTCTCCTTGTGGTAGTGGTAGTATCATTATAGCGCCAAGAACGGTCCCGTCAATAGAAAATCCCCGTCCCCAGCAATCAAGGGGACGGGGATTTTCTCCTTCGGGGAGCTACCCGAGGCTTTGTGTTTTACCGATGGTTAGTTGTTGCAGCTGCCTACTGACCTCGGCGCTGATCGTTGACGATGGCACACCAGTTATCTGGCTGGCCTCGGCTTCGATTCGGGTCATGTCATGCTCGGCTTCGGCCTCTGCGGCTCTGACCCATGACCAGATCCCGCCTAGCACCCCAGATGACGCTGTAAGACCCGAGACTGCCGTCTCGACCTCTTTAACGGCGTTAGGGTCCTTACGGTAAGCTGAGTACAGGAACCCGGCCACACCGACCACCACAGCCCCCAAGGCGCCAGTGGTCGTCCTGTTGGTTGTGGCGGTCGTGTCGAGCGGTGCGTTTGTGGCCCCCGGCATCAGGCGACCTGTTCCATAGCCTTGATCTCGGCTCGAGCCTCAGCCTTAAGGGCTCGGTCGGCCTTACGGGCTTTGGCGCTCTCGATCCTGTCTCGCTTGTCGGCTAGAAAGGATTCGTAAGCCCCCGGAACGATCTTGTTCGGGTCGAACGTGACGCCCAGGTACTCGGCGCTGTTGTCGACGGCTCTGGTCACCACGAAGTCGAAACCAGCGATAGCAGGACTAGTGCCGTAAGTGTTGGTCATGTTCTGCTTCTGCGTGTGGGCTTTACCCTTCTCGCCTGGCAGCGAAAAGGTCGCCAGCTTCAACAGCCGACCATGGTAAGCCTCGTCGCTGGCGATCACGCTAAGCAGATCGTGGATCGGAGACGACGTGGCACGAGATGTAACGGTGACATTCTCGGGCATGAGTTCCAGTTCGATTTCCATTTATGAACCTTTCAGGAGGGTATAGTAACTGACTTAGTCACTATACCCTCCGCTAGAGGGTTAGGTCAACTGAGGTGATCGCTCATCCTCGGGTGTTCTCGTACCAGGCTTGACGACCGATCAGCTTGACAACGGCTCGGTTTCGGATAAGCGGCGTCTCCATCACGGCATCCACGAAGTCGCCATGGGAGTCGTGGGTAAGGGCGAGCTTGGTTAGCTCTTTGAGTTCCTCATCGGAGACACCTCCGTTGTCGGCTGTTGGCGGCATGGCGGCTACCGTTGGTGGCAGGGTCGCCTGTACGGTGGCAACCGGCGTGCTACCGGCTACTCCGAGGAACTTGATCGGGACCGACACATCCTCTTTAACGGTCGTCCATTCGCCGTCCACCTGCTTACGTTTGTCGCCCTTCTGGATCGCCCACTCGAACCGTAGGTTGACCCACAGGGCAGCGTGGAACGGGCCTCGACGTCCGTACAACTCTGCCGACCGTTGCCGTAGGACATCCCCAGCTTCGGTGTCCATCACTTTGCTAATGAACCCGGCGATGCTGCTGCTGGCGTTGTACTTTTGGTCGGCGGTGACCCCCTGGATGGTTTCGCCACCGTCGGTTGTCGTCCAGCCCTTGTCCTTACCGCCGACGCTAAAGAACCGAGTGTAGTCGGTGCCGTCGTCGAACTTTTCGGTTAGCTCAAGCGAGTAACCTCCTTGCTGGTTAAGGACAAACTCGGCGGCTACGATAGTTGACGGCCCCTCTTTCAGTCCTGACTCAAACGTGAACTCATCACTCACGGATCTATCCTTTCTGTTGTGTATACGCAATCTGCGTGTATGTGGGACATTATCTCCATTGCTTCCTGATTGGCCTCTTCGCCAGTCATAGGGTCGTTAAGGATAACTAGGATGCTTATGGCCCATCGGCCTTTGTTATCAGCCATGGCCATGACCATCGATAGAACCACGCCCCTCACCAACGCCACGCCCCTCACCAACGCCCATAGCCATGGCCAGCGCCATCGCCATAGCCATAGCCAGCGCCAGAGCCATAGCCATAGCCAGAGCCATTGTCATCGCCAGAGCCATAGCCATAGTCAGAGCCATTGTCATCGCCAGAGCCATTGTCATCGCCAGAGCCAGCGCCAGAGCCATAGCCATGGCCATAGCCATAGCCAGAGCCAGAGCCAGAGCCATGGCCAGTGCCAGCGCCAAAGTCAGCCATGGCCATCGCCATCGCTAACGCCAACGCCATAGCCATAGCCAGCGCCATAGCCATAGCCATAGCCAGTGCCCTGGCCAGAGCCAGTGCCATAGCCAGCGCTCTCACCAGGGCCAGCGCCAGAGCCATCGCCAGAGCCATAGCCATGGCCAGCGCCATAGCCATAGCCAGNNGCCAGTTAGCTTCTCCATTCCTTAACCCTTTGGATGGACTCGACAGCCTTCTGTGTCATAGAGATGATTTCGCACACCCCCAGAACGGTTACGTAAGGCACTGCCGGAGGGAACTTGCAGTTCTGTGGCTTGGAGGTGCCTTCTATCGCCAACTGTGACAATGTAGCGGCCCCATCCCAATACCAGATGCGTCGGGCGCCGACCAACCTCACTTCGTCACCATTTTTCGTTTCTAAGCGCCCAGCGAACACGCCAGCCTGAGCCGACCTGACCATGACCCAATCCATGCTCGTTTCGACTACCGGGCGGTAAGTAACGCCGTCAACTACTATTTCTTTACTCATTTTCTATCCTTATTCCTCTCTTGAACCACTTAGGTAGTAGGTGTCCCCACTCTTTATACCACTTCATAAACTGACTGTCAATAATGTAGCACGTACAATAGTCGTCTTGTCGTCTCACTCCTCTCCCGACCATCTGCATGATCGTTCTAGCCACCTGCATGTTGTACCAGACGTTGCCGTCCCTGGTATTGTAGACTCGTTCCTGCACCTGTAGGTCACCGAGGTTAGGGTAAGGGACCTTAGCTATAATCTGAAACCGGCAAAGTTCGCCGGGAAGGTCAACACCCCGCTCGACACTAGGAGCCACAAGTAGGCTAGCAGGGCGAGCCTTGAAGGCTGCAATAGCTTGGGCACGTTCACGACTTGAGGTATAGCTATAACAGTGGCCAGGTCTGGATTGCTCACAAAAAGGCAGCAATAGCTTTGCGAGGTCGTAAGAGACACTGTGAATAACGCCTCGTTCCCCATCGTGTCTATCAATGATGTCTGAAACTGTAAGCCCGGCTCTATCTCGTAGCCTTGTTCCACCTGTCTCCTGTCCTTTTCTCGACATGTCCACTACAGGCTTGACGACCACCTGTCGGTTGCGAGGATGAAACTGGCTCTCAACGGTGATGAACCGATAATCGCCATCCCATCCCAGATCGGCCATTGTCTGACCGGCTGAGACTATTGTAGCACTCATCAACAGGAACCGCTTGTCTTTGGACCAGATACGTTTCTGACCGAACTTATCGACCTTAACGGGCTTAAAGCTTAGCTCCTTGCCTTTACGCCTGGCGCTACCGGCGCCACCTGTGTAAACCCAGGGGATATCTTCGGCTATATCAGCCTGCATCTGACTGATGCTGGTCTGTAGCTGCTCTAACCTGGCTAGCTCTCGACTCTGTTCAGGGTTGGAGAACTCACCACCTAGAGCCAAAACTTGTAGACGTTTTAACGGCTCGGCTATCATGTCTAAGGCATGTCCGGCCCAATCGCCGTAGCTCTTTTCGACCCGATAGCCCTTTTTGATTGTCAGCCTCTTGGGCGGCTCGATCCGATACTTGAGTTGAGTGGCCTCAGATAAAAAAATCTCAACTTGGCCCATAAGAACTTTTTCTAGTGTGTCGGCCTCGTCAAAAACTACTAAACCTGTTCTGGCGAACCGGCTGCGTTGGTTTTGGGTTTCGGTTAGCCAGTAGGCCGAGTTGAGTACCGGCACCGGCGACCTGACCGCTGCTGCCTTAGCCTGTTGGTATGGACAAAACTGCCGACCCGTGGCGCACACTAAACATTTTTCGGTGCTTGGATTCCACGTACAATCTCGGCATGTAGTCTTATATGGGGCATCAGTCGGAGCATAGTTGTCTCTACCATATAAAACTTTGCTATATGGAAAATCGCCGTGAAACTGAGTTTGAAGGTCTTTGTTGTGGCATACGTAACATGCTCGGGTTTCCAACTCTCGTCGGACGGTTTCGGCTATCAGTGTCTTGCCTGAGCCGGTCGGGGCCTCTAGTACCACTACCTTAACGCCGTCATCGAACGCCCCAACGATGTCGACTATGGCGTCGGCCTGGTAGTCATAGGGCTCGTAGGGCAAAGTGAGGAGAGTTGGGTTGAGGTCCCGACTGACAAGCCTCTTACGAGACATCGGATACATACAAAACCTCTATTCGGGCGTGGTGGCTACAAGCTACAGGTAAATAATAGCTATGTCAAGAGGTTATGAGTGCCCTTAGTCGTGTTGCTATCTCAGGATCTCGCTTGTCCCAACTTTCGGCCATCGCCACGATGTCGGCTACCGCCTGGGCTCGCTGGACCGCTGTTAGCTGCTTGCTTAGGGTTGTCCGCCAGTTGCTCAGCATCGTATCCAGCGACTCGACCTTTAGCCGGGCTTCCTCGGTTTCGAGCAGCTGCTGAAAGAGCAGGTCAACGGACTCCAATCCGTCGAACCCGTTCTGTGCAAGTGCCTTGTACCCTAAGCGTAGGGCGTTCAGGTTGAGATGGTGTAGTGAGAGGAACGTCTTGGATGGATCGTTGCGCATCCATCGCTCGGCTTGGCTCACCACCGCTGACGGCATAGCCACCTTTATCATCCGTGTTTCGCCGTGGCTATCTCTGGTCTGGTGGTATATGCGGATTTTGCCGTTGCCGCCCACGACAGAGGCTCCCAGGTCGTCCTCGAAAGCCAAAAACTCATCAGCCATTAGTTTTGTGCTCCAAAGTTTTCAGGTAGTGTGGTAGTTGGGTAGTGGTAGCCCAGAGCCTAGTTTGCTCCGAGACCCCCGTCAATCTCTCTGGCGGGGGTCTCGTCTATCCAGGGACTTGTAGAGCCGCCTGATTTCCATGTAGTTCTGTGCATACAAGAAAAGGCACGAAGTGCCCTACTCTTAGCCACCGCTGCCACTTTTAAAAGTAGCAGCGGTGACCATGTGGAGATCACTTCATGTCATCGTGCACGATGCATTCTATGTTTTTCTTTTGGAGGTTTCCGCCGCCTGCCCCTCCGGTGCGCCGCCGAGCGGGATCGAGTCTAGTAGGGCTGTCAAGTCGCCACAAGGGGAGCCGCAACCGAGGGGACTTGTGGAGCCGCCAAGCGTGGGCGCCACTCNNCGACGCCGCCGCCGACGCCGCCGTCGAGACACCCCCCACCCGGGATGTCAACGCTACGCTGCGAGCAGCGACGATAGGGGGACATCTCATGCCGAGCCCGTGGGAACCTTCTAGTTCAGAGGACCAAACCGAGGAGTTCGCACCCACCATCGGGACTGGAATGCGGCGCGTGGCGTCCGGGGCCGGCGCTGAGTTTGACGCTGCCACCACCGAGCTGCTGCTGAGCCGGCTGGACGAGTTCGACGCCGTAAGGACTCGAGGGGAAGTTGAAAGCCGGTCCGCCCACCTCGGAGGCCTGTCTCCTCAGCTGAGGCGCT
>QGNH01000776.1_pt2 | contig 18151 bp, 18 predicted proteins | sample 1735481 | NCBI WGS metagenome assembly QGNH01 (sample SAMN09239004, study PRJNA386568) | Viral metagenome, whole genome shotgun sequencing project.
GCCAATTAAGCGGAAGATCGAAAGCGGCAGCGTTGCCGGCAAGAAGATTACCATCGCCTTCGGCACTGCCAGCGAGAGCTTCGACAACATCACCAAGAGTTCGTTTTCTATCCAGTACACCGGCTCCGGGTCGGCAGCAGTCATGACCATCGATGTGTCCGCAGGTGGCCATGTCCTCACCACCTCGGTCACAGGAGCGTCCCCTGACAACCTCAACCTGGATCTCACTTCCTACACCACGATCCAGTCCCTTACTGATGCCATCAACGCCACCGGCAAGTACACGACCGTTATCCTCACAGCGTCGCCGAGCGACGTAAGCATGTCCCTGGACACGGTGACCGCTCAGGACATCAAGACTGCCGCCCTGACCGCAAAAAGCGACCTGCAGGCAGCGATCGACACCGTGAATGCGAGGTCATCCTACTGCCAGGCGACAAGGCCGACCAACGCCGGAGCGGCACCAGCCAACAGCGACTGGGCCTACCTTACGGGGGGCAGCAACGGCGTCACCACCAACAACGACTGGCAGGCGGCATTCGACGTACTGAAGACCATGCAGGCCGACACCCTTCTGATCCTCTCCCCCGACCCGTCGATCCACGCCATGGGGGATGCTCACTGCGATTTTATGAGCAGCCCCTCGGGCAAGCGGGAACGCCGGCAATTCGTTGGCAGGGCGTTGCAAAGCTGGGGGAACCCGACGGCGAGGATAGCATCGGTCGCGGCCCTGCAGAGTGCCGTGCTTACTTTGAACTCGGACCGCACCGTCCATGCTGGTTTGGGGAATTACCAGTACGACCCCAACGGCAATCAGAAACTATACCCTGCATACATCACCGCCGCCCTGTACGCAGGCATCGCCGCAGGCGGAACCCCGGTCACCCCTCTAACCCGCGTGCATCTGCGCTGCCTCGGGCTGGAAACGAACCTCCAAGGGGGCGACGGCGGCGAAGAGAGTACCCTGATCGACAGCGGCGTGGCGGTTCCGGTGCCGGATGAAGTGCCGGGCGCCGGCTATCTGATTTCCCGACAGGTCACCACCTGGAACCAGGACGCCAATCTCTACCGGATCGAATACTCCGTCGGCAGGGGCGCCGATTACACCGCCGCGCAGATCCGGCAGCGCCAGCAGCAGATCACCGGTCAACCCGGTGATGTCGCGCTGGACACAAGCATCGTCAACATGACAAACGGCGNNGTTACATCCGCGGTTACGACAAGGCCGCCACGCAGATCAGGGTTGACGGAACGGTGCGGTATGTCGATTACAGTGCCGCGCCGATCTTGCCGATCAATTTCGTGTTTTCGACCTATCATTTGCTGCCCACCATTTCCGTTCAACTGTAAGAGGCAACTGACGATGCCCCGGCCGCACGGGGCATCGCAACAATATGAAACTTTGAAAGGAGGAACCGCAGCATGGGACTGAAAAACGTAATGACCGGTAACATGGCCATACTCAAGATCAACGGGAAGGCTATTGGTGCAGGGATTGTCGGCAACGCAAACTTTTCGGACGATCTGGGCCTGCAGGACATCGATGGGATAGGGCAGGCCGAATCAGTAGAACTGGTGACGGGAGCCGTCAGGCACACCTTCAGCCTAAGTAAGTTTTTCGTCGTTGGGCAGACGCTCTACAACCTCGGCTACCTGCCGGACTCGACCGAATACCTCACCAGCGGTGCGCTGGAGGTCGAGATACTGAGCAACATCGACGGATCCACTCTGGAGCACTACACCGGGGTGAAGCTGGCATCGAGCAGTCGCTCCTACGGAAAGCACGCTCCGACCACCGAAGACGCACAATTTAGGGCGCTCCACAAGGTGAAGTAAACAACAGAAGGGGGCCGCAAGGCCCCCTCTAATTTTTAACCATTCAACTCCCGCCCCTTACCCCTTTCCAGAAAGCCCTGCGCTCAGATCAACCTCCCATTTTACGCAGACAGCAATCGCAACTTAGGTAATGTTGCCGCGTATGCTGTCACCTTGTCCCGCGCTAAGACATAAATATCCTTGTAGTGCAGCCCTGCCCGCATGCCATCTTCCAAAACTTCGCGAACCAGATACTCAGCGACGGTCAGACAGGACAGCTGCGTTGCATCCAACGTGTCACGGAAGGACTGCGGCCCGGTGGCACTGACCATAAAAAGTGCTTTATTGGTCATAGTCGTAATGGACGTGAAATACTTCTTAGCGTTCTGGCTCCCCTGCCCAATCGCATACTCCACGAACCGTTGAATCCCATCCGTCTCCACCCGACGAGCAGACTTGCCCTTGGTACGTTCCTCCCGCCAGGAAAGATTCTGCTGGTTAAGAAGGGCTTCGCGCATCCGATAAAACTCTTTAAGCAGCCGTTTCTTGAACTCCCTGACGATAGGCGTGTTCTTGAGGTAGGTCATCACGAGCGCGGCTTGCGGCTCGTTGAGTGTGGCGTATTCTGTGCTACTCCCCTGTTTGTTAAGTCGCGTTTGAAACGCGACTAAGCCGAACTCGCAAAGGTCCTCTTGGTACTTGCGGACAAGCCCGATAATGTTCTTGTGTTGGACTTCGGCACCTTCGCTGATTGCCAGAGTGGTTGTCCTGATCTCGCCCCTTTCGATAGCGACGATACTGTTCATATTTGGTCTCCTAAACGGTCCTTGAGTTCATAATTCTCTTCGCAAACTCTGACGAACTCGGCACCCGCCCATTTCAGAGCCTCTATCATTACCTGTCCCATATAAAGGTAGGTAAGACCGGCCCCGGCAGCTACACCCAAAATCATTGCGATTACAATCTCGTTCATGCCGCCTCCTGTGGCACCTTTCGGTGGTGGTTCAGATTATATACAATTAAAGCTACTTAATGTTGGCATACGCCACACTGTAAACGAAAAAAGGCCCTTGCCGATACGTGCGACCGTAGGATGGCAAGGGCCTTTTAATCACCCCTCCGAAGAGAAGTAATCTGAAATTGGGTGGTTTCCTGCGGTCGCAAGGCATAAATACCACCGCCAGGGACCGAACGCAAGAAAAATGTTTGATTTACGCTACAAGAGAAAACTAATCTCCCGCCCCGGCATGCAGCAAGGGCGAGAGCACTTCAAAAACCCCTACACCTTCCCAGAAAGCCTCTCGATGAGATTCAGCAACGCTTCGTGTCCCATCTCCGCCAGATCATTTACCACACTGGTCGGGACAGAGCACTGGTCCGACTGAGTAAGCCCGGAAATTGCGTGGATCATCGTGGCCGCCCGATAGGCCTGCCCCAAAAGAGCGTTTATTTCCAGCATGCCGCTCATTGGACACCTCCCCGGAGCTTCGGCATAACGTCGAGGACGTCGGCTGTCCATTTCAACTGCTGAATCGGCGTCTCGTTGTTCTTGCGCTTATGGACGTCCAGCAAGATTAAGTAGGGCCGACCCTTGACCGTCGGCATCCATTGTTTGCCATGCTTCGTTTGCATGCCGGCAGCTTCCAGGACGATGTTGAACTCGCGGCCTGTCATCGCGAAGCGCTGGCCCAACTCGGTCGGAGTGTAGTGGATATTCTGCATGCCGTGCCGCAGATGCGTCGCACCCAGCAGCTCCAGCGGATCGAAGCCGGTAAGGGCCTTAGTAGCCATGTTGGCGGCGAGAACAGCCTGGTTTCCTTCAAGGCCGCTCCCCTTGCCCAGCGCAAGGTATTCCATGAAAACTTTCGCGGCCTCGATGGGCTTGCCGAAAAACTTAAACTCCATGCAGCCCTTCGTGCACATGATGGGAGCGGCCGGGGCGGCATGCGGCGCCCGGTCGAAGGAGGTAGATTCGAACTGCGCGGTTACGTGCGCATCAAAGACGCGAATCACTTTGAGGTGGAATGATGCCGAGATCCACATGGCGTAGGCGTAGACCAGTTCCTTGCAGACGTAGGTGCCCTGTTTGTTGCCGCCCTGATAGACCTTAACCGCCTGTTTTTGTTCCGTTCCGGTAATTCCCGGAACGCTCAACTCAGCTATGAGTTCCTTGGTTTGCTGGAGCCTCAGCCAGTCGGACGGCTGGTGCTTCTTCTCTCCACCCGCTGCACGGTGCAGGTCATTAAGGCAATACCGCCCGNNGCCCCTCTGCGTCCTGATGGATTACGACGTTGCCGATGGTGAGTGCGTTTGCTGCGGTGGGGCCTGTGGTGTGAACTTGCATGGTGATACCTCCTATTGTATGGTTGATGCTCGCACCAATAGGAAGGCGCGAAGATAAACTGATAGTGCAGACAGGAGAGAGGTTTTACTGGGCGCTACGAGCACCCACAATAGGATGATTGATTATTTCCCCTCCCCCTCGCAGAGTTGGGTATTTTATTTCATCAACGCCCAGCAAAACCTCTCCAATGTTTGACATGCGCCACAATGACGCCACAGCCTAACGTGGAGGGAAAGACGGCGGCACAACCTGATGCTCCGTCAAGATAATAGGAATCGCGACCAAGCACTGCTAATTACAATAAAAAGTTGACGTCTCGACAACGAATTTGGTATAAAAATGCCTTCTAATTCTCTCAGTACAAGTGATGCCCGATCGAGTAGGGTGAAGCGGACTTCGAAAGGATACCCCTCATGGTAAAGAAGAAAGAACCTGAACCGGAGATAGAAGTGGCGTGTGCGGCATGTCAGCACGTGCACGGCAGCTTTACAAGTAAGGCGCTACCTAAAAGTTTCGCATGTAGCAAGTGCGGGCTCGGGCAGAGCTTAGACTATCCGAACCGCGTTGGTTACACAATGGGACGCAACTACCCTGATGGTTTTTTTGAGTAGCAGGCCGTATAAAATAAAAAGGGGCCTACATTTAAAATCTAGCCGGTTACTTAATGTGTTGATTAGTTGGCAAGAAAAAAGGTCTTTCCGGCGGACGCCCGGAAAGACCTTTTTTGCTAAACCAATCAGGAATTACACACTCCAAGTATTTGGGGAATGGATGTCGGCCCCGAAGTGAGCCCAAGACGCATGGCTGGTGTTTGCTTATCGCCCCCAACCTCAACAAAATTGTAAAAAACCCTGAAAATATCTAGTGTTTTGCCTATCATGGCCGGGTTGTAAGGACTGTAACCGTACCATTTACGCCCCTCGTTGCTTGGGGTGCTGATAGGCCTTTCCAGGAGGGATATACGGCGCCGCGCCTGCATGAAAAAACGATCGATGCCGTGCAATGTGCCTTTGCTGTATAGCCAGGCCAGGTGATCCGCATCATAACTACGGTCTCTCAAATCGGTCAACCAGCATATTGCCTTTTCGGGCTCACTCATGTCAGGAAACGGGTAAAACAGCCATCGGTCCTGCCACTTTCCTATCCTCACCAGGTCGTCCAACCGTTCTTTAATCACGATGTGGCGGAGGTCGTGGTCGGTCAACCCCCCATATTCTTGCCTGGATGCCCGGAACTCCGCGAGGGCACGGTTGCCGTTCGCTTTTAACTGCCGTTTCCGGTTTATGGTCAGGTCCTTGTTCACCCGTACATAGAAAGCGTCGCACCGCTTGTCCATTACGTCCTGACAAAATGCAGATAGGCAGGCGGCTCTTATACCAGATTCCTGGTCCAAAAAGAACCTTACCTTCCCGACCCCGGCCATAAGCCGCTTCAGTAGCAAAAAATGGGCGTACAGGGTGTACTCCAAATGGATCTGCATCCCAGCGTAAGGGAGCCCACTGTCCACGGTTTGTTCTTCGGAAACCTCCACATCGTCCCGGCCGACGGCGGTGTCATACTCGCCTTGGATTCTCTCCCCAAGCCCCCTGCCCGATGCTTTGCGCCGGTTGTTAGATTTTATGGAGTCTTGATAATCCTGTGATAGCCACACCCGGGCATGACGGCGGAACGGTGGAGGCAACACCAGGTCTCCGGCATCCAATGCATCTTGCTCAGTTTTGCCTGCATCGACGCTGGAGTCATAGTTTACGTTGATCGCAAAAACGTAACCACTCTTGTTGTCGGCAGTGCCCAAGGCATTCAGAAAAATGTTGCGTTTATTCTCCGCGTTTTTCCAGTTGATCAGGTGCACCTGACGATCAGTTGAAAGGTAGAGTCTGTTTATCGAGAGGTTAGGGAGCCGCGATTCCTGTGCACCGGCAAAAGCCAGGCACCGTCTGTGGATGAAGTCTATCTTTCGATACAAGGTCCCAATATTTATCACGGCCAACTCGCAAATGCGCTTTAACGGCACCTTGTTTACCAGAAGCCGGAATATCTCCTGATTCTTATCTGCCAACCGCTGACGTGCGGTAGGGTTGTCTGACACGGAAAAGGTCTTCTGGCATAATTTGCACCTGTACCGTTTTGCCCCAGTGGATGTCTTTCCAAAGCACTGATATGCGTTCAATGTGGAGACCCCGTTGTGGTGGTTTGCACAACCATCATCGGGGCAGACCGCCTCCGGGGTAGGGGCAAGGTATTCCGTTATCCGGGCCAACTCCTCCCCGATAGCCAGGTTGCTTTTCATCGGCAGGGTTTCACCACAAAGTGCACACTCCAGATCGGCCCCTCGCCGCTCGACCCGTATTTTCGCCTTATATGCGTCGCGCCCCCTTTCGGAGGCACCTGGACCGCGGGGTTGTCTGCCTTCATCCGCAGATCTCCCAAAGTTCAAGCATAAGGGGTTCTTGTAGTGGTTGACCTGAATCCCAGTCACGGCGGGTGGTATACGTGGTCCATTCCATTGGCCCAAAACAAAATCCCCCTAAGCCAGAAAGCTTAGGGGGATTTTACCACCGGGGAGTGTAGATCTCAACAGATTAAGTAACCGGCTAGCATTTAAAATGTAGGCCCCTTTTTATACTAGAAAGAGTTTTTTTAGTGGGTGAGTAGCCCCGTGGCTGCTCTAAGAATGTAACTTTCCTGCCCCTTTATGGACGGCTGGTAAAGAGCATTATATATAGCTGCCCTTTCTCTGGGAGATAGTTCGTTTAGGGTCTTGATGAAAAACTCGCGAAGCTTGTTGTAGGTCAGCACATCCAATCGCTGAGCCTTGATTTGCCCCGCTATCTGGATAAGATCTTCATCGGTGTAATAATCCTTGAAAGACTCATACAGCTTTTCATGAAAAGCCTTTTCAGCTTTCCTGGAATACCAGACGAGATAGGCTCCGTATATGGCACCGCTAACCCCAAGGGCCAAAGAAAAATAGATTGGGAATGCTATCATGGCTTTCCTCCTACTGCCGCACCATTAAAATCAAGGAAAGGAATCCCGTCCACTACATGCCGATTATATCTCTCCAGCACATGGAAAAGAAACACAAATCCGATACACCCAAGAGTCGCCGTACGCAAGTTGGAGGATAACGCATTGTTGGCACTCTGCAACCATCCGAATGCGATGGATTGCAGAATGGTAATGAAAATACCGCAGCCAAAAAACAGTTTATTGCGTGACGAAATTGCAATGGCGATCGCGTACATCGACGTGGCCAACGTCAAAGACCTATCGCTAACCGCCAGCGTGATCCCGTATTCGACGAAAAGGGGAATGAGAGGCAAGAGCATATGGAACAAGATGCACAAAACAAATTCCTGCAATTCGGGAGGCAATCCCGATATCCGTTTCGCCATCCTCAGCCCCAACTTTATTATGACGATTATTGATCTGTGTACGCTGTATACAAGTGGGAGGCATTATATACCCAGAGATTGGTTTATAGTCAAGTTATTATACGCGAGGTAACCATAAGATCACGGCGCGTTATGCCCGCAAAGCAACACACCCCCAGGCAAAAACATTGACTGAGCGCTGCCGCAAGTGGAAGATGTAGCGCATGGCAACTTTAAATAATCGGAGGGACCAGATGAACCACGTCGCGAACAGTCATAGCTTTTCTCTAGAACATATGGTGATACCAGGCAGCAAAACGAAAGAGGTTTTCGGTCCCAAGTACGCCGGCAACTTCACCGTCCGCAGGCCGACGCTCCGAGACAACTCCGATATTTCACTGAATTACGCTGCAGCCGTTAGTAAAGCAGGGGCTAGCATAAACCCTATGCAACTGACCATGGTTTCAGCCATCAACTTGACGTACATTTTCTGCTACATCGGCGTCGTGGCAAAAGAAAAACCCGAATGGTTCGACGATAACGCGCTTTACGAGGACGACGAGCCCGCAGTATTCGCAGTCTTTACGGAGGTGGAGCGCTGGCTGTCCAGCTTTCGCCCCCAAGCGGCTTGCGCTGGAGGCCAGCCAGGAAGTGATGACGACGAGGTATTGGTTCCGGCAAAAATATAACCTGCCGCCTACAGACTCCCGCTACCTGGATATGACAGATGACGATATTGCACGCGAGTACGAACTTGATCTCGCAAGCTCCGGGGAACCTCTGAAAACATGCCCTAAATGTGGATGGCAAACATATCGGAGAGCATGCCCGATCTGCAGGAATCCCGACGGGACCCCGTTGTCGCTGTCAGGGAATGCGCAGCTCGATGACGTGCAAGCGCAGATCGAAGCTGGCGGAGAAATTGAAGATCTTGAAGCAGTGTTACGCGCCGGGTTTGCGCCGGTGTCAAGAGGTGTGATGTGACCCAGGGCGTCGGAATTGATATTAAGGTCAATTACTCTTCCGTAACGGCAGCCAAGGCCGAGACGACCAAGTTGCGGGACGAGCTTGTAAACGTCGGAAAAACCGAAGTCCCCGTCAGCGCCGGTTTTGCCACATCGCCAGCCGCAATAGCCAACCAGTACAGCGACGCCATCCGAGCGAGCCTCGGTAAGCTCCTTGGCGCAAGGCCTGGAGGCAACTGGTCGGCCAATCCCAACGGCGAGCGAACCTACACATCGCCATCAGGCGCCCAGTACCGACAGGCGCCCCCTCCGCAACCGTCAAACCAGGAAAACGACAGCCAAGTATCGGGGCAAATGCTGGCAGCATCGTCGATGCGCCGAATCCTCACCGGGACGCTAGCCCTTGCGGGAGCAGGCGGGATACTCTCCGCACTTTTCAAGGGCATGGAGATCTACAAGCAGACCGCCATCGCCGAAGGGCAACTGACTATGCGGGGAGGAGCGCCCAGCCGGCGCATATCCTGGGGATATGGCCCTCTTGACGTCGCACGCCAGGACCTAGAGGCGGCGCAAATCGCAGGCGGTCCAGGGGCGGGAGCACGCGGCAACCTGGCGCGTATGGCCTCACGGGCTATGGGGATGGAGTCGCCCGACACGGTCATTTCCTACATGACGGAATCCTACAAAAGGACCGGAGATAAGGACGTAAAAGAACAGACGAAGCTGCTCGGCAAGATGTATGAGTTACAGAAGCATACCGGGAACTTGGTCTCGGCCGAAACCTTCTTCACGGATAGCCGCAGGATGCTGACGACCATCGCCGCAGGGATAGGTAACGTCACTAGCCCAGGCGGTGCAGGCTTTGCGCAATCACTGCTCGCCAATATGTACAATTTCAAGGGGATTGGGCCGCAAGCTCCCGGATTGATCGAGAAGATCAACAAGAGCATGTCCAGCGGCGGAGCCGATGTCGGCACGCAGACGCTGGCATGGGGCGCTGTTGGAGGGTTTGACGGGACACCGATGACGGCAAAGCGGTATCGTGACCTGCGAATGGAAATTGAGAGGGGACTGAAAAGCCCGAAATACCTCTCCGGATTGAACCAATGGATTAACAAGCTGGGCAGTTCGACGGAGTATAAACAGGAACTCTGGCAAAACCAACTGGGATTGACCACGTCAGAGGCCAACGAGTTCATGGAATACATGAACAGCGGTTCCTTTGAGAAAGCCCAAAAAGACAACCTTTCCTTTGAATCAGGTGTCGCCAAATATGGGACGGCTGGGATGCAGAGCGCAGCAAAGAAGGCAATGAGTACCGAAGGAGGGAGGCAGTCCACAACTGAAGCCACCAAGCAGATGCGGGAGCTGGACACGGGAAAGTTGATGAAACCATCCATAGACAAGTTCCAAAACGCCGTCAACGAGTTTGTCAGTGCAGTGGCAAACAACGGGTTTAAGGGTATCGGCCAGGAACTCCGTACACTGAACACCAACATGGGATGGGTAGGGAAAACACTGGGGCTAGNNTCGGAGGCATCGCAGGCGTTGGGAAATTGCTGCAAAACCCCGCAGCTAAAGCAGCACTCGGCTCCACCGGAGCTTATATCCTGCCAGGATTGGCCGCAGCCTACGGCCTGGAGCAGACCTATCAAGCTGTAACAACTGGCAAGTCTGATGTCAATGGGTACCTTAACAAGAATCTCCCAAAGGGACTCCGGCCCGACGACTTTATCGACACACTGACGCGCCCCGTAAGTGAAGAAGAGTCCAGAGCAAAAGAAAATGAGCGCAGGATCAAAAACGGCCAGAAGCCCCTGGAGTGGGACGATAAGGGGCAGGCCCATGTCAAGACATCGTCTGCGGCAGGCGAAAGCCATATGGCAGAGATCGCAAAGAATACAGCCGAGACGAATCATAGGTTTGACCGACTAGCGTCCGCGATACTTATGAATCGGGTTGCACTGGAGGGATCTGCTGTTTAGTGTGGGCTGCTTTATTTGTACCGGTTCAACTCCGCCTCGCGATTCGCCCTTGCTTTCGAAGACGCGGAATCGCAAAGAGCCTTAGTCCGGAACAAGATAACCACTCGGTCGGCTTCGGGACAAGTAATCCATACGATACCCGGCTTACCATTCTCGATCTTTGCCTCAGACACTGTATATGGACTTTCAGATTCCCGCAGCCCTTGAATTACTTCGGCGGGGCCGAGGGCTTCGATGCATTCCCAAGTGTGACTTTGTAAGGCATACCAAACGGGTCCATCGGCTGCACATGAAACCCCAGTGCACGCAAATAAGGACACCACAACTAGGATCAAGCAGCGCATAACACCTCCATAACAGAGTAAGCAGTAAAGACACGGGTGCAGGATGGTAAAAGGGACAACATGAAGACATTTCGGCTCAACCACAGGGTAACATTCTTTTCCTACAATAGCAATTACGCGAAAGCGGACGCTAATGATTTATCCGGCAACGTCGTAACGATCAACGTCACGAAAGAGTACGAACGCGGCGCAGGCCGGTGGCAAATCAACTTTACCTTTCAACCCGACAAAAAAACCGGGAAGAGGCTGGACGAGATCTTGGCACCGAACGACATGTGCCTGATTGAACTGGACGCTGGCGATGGTCGTGGGCTCGTGCCGGTGATGCGCGGGCTGGTCGACCGGGTCGCAAGAACGGTCAGCATCAATGGTGATGGTGCCCCCCAGCACAGAGTTAAGGTCTCCGGTTCGGACATGGGGAAAATTCTACTGAAACACGACATAGGTTGGGACATCTCCGTTGTACACGGGGACCTCAGCGTTGTCGGCGGCAAAGTGGCAGTCCGGACTATACGAACCGATGCGATGGTGATCTCCGGTACGCCTGGAGAGGTGGTGCAATCTATTTTCAATAAGTACGTTGTAGGGGGAACTGCGTTCGATCTGGACCCCGTCATTGCGAAATGGCTGAATCTGGAAATAGATGGGGCCGACAATTGGCTTATGAAGAACTCGGAGATCCTGACAGAAGTGGGCAGCGCATGGGAAGTGATGATGCGCTATGCCAACATTCCCATCAACGTACTGTATACCGAGACCGATAACAACGGCGATTTCTATGTCTACCATGAAAAACGTCCGCTCGACAGTAATGGCGACATCGCCGCTGAGACGCCAGTAAATATCATAGATGACAGGCTGATCGTCTATGAGGATATCGGGGTCAGCGACGAGGACAGGGTCAACTATTTCTTTTACAAAGTCCCCCTGCTGACAGTCCAGAGCGAACAGAACCGCATACCTTTTTTTGCAACAGCAGAAGGCGGCAAAGATACGCTGATCTACAGCGACGACCCCGAGATCAGGCGCAACGGGCTTAGCCAGCATTCGGCCGATACCATCTACATCCCGATAGGTCAGGAAAATTTAAACCAAGAGTGCGGGACCAGAGCCAAGGCGATATGGGAATGGTATCGCTACAACCACACCCTGCTTAACGGCACCTACGTGGTGCATGGCATGCCAGAAATAAGCGTAGGCGAGGCGTTGCTGCACGCAGAGACGAGAGGAAAGTTTTTGATCGAGGGATACAGCCACGCCTATTCGGTTCATCCGGTCCCATCCTTTACGACAACCATCGAGTGTACTCGAGGAAAGGTGCAGAAACGATGAGGAAATCAGACGGAACCGTGCGCCAGCGGTCAATGGTAGGCAACCCCGCCGAAAAAGCGACTCGGGGATATTTCGCGCCCACACGCGGCATAGTGGAAATCGTGTCCCACCCCGACGACTCGCCGAGTGGAGAGACGGTGGCTCAGATATGGCTCACCTATTACCAGTCCCGGCTTTACAATGTCCCATTCCTCACGACTCGCATGTCAAAGACGAAAAGCGGAGAGTGGCACGGCGAAGAGATCACCCCGGAAGAAGGGAATATGGTGCTGGTTGAGTTTATCGACGGCAACATGGCAGACCCGGCAATCACTGCATGCTTCAACTCGCCCAATAACCCGATCCAGGCAACGGCGGCAGAGGCCCCGCATGCGAAACGCCAGATGAACGGCACCTCCGAAACTATCGGCAAAGATGGCACCCGAACTGTTCATGTCGCGAAAGACGATGTGTTAGAGGTCGACGGGAGCCTTGCTATCACAGCCGGAGAAGTCCTTCTGGACAGTTACGTGCGCACCACAAATCACATTGAGGTCGGCAGCGGGGCCAGTGGGATTTTCTCCGACAAGGCAGGCAAAACCATCACAGTCAAAAACGGAATAGTTGTGGGGATCAACTGATGAGCGACATTACAAATTATCTGCAGTCCATAGAGGACCGGATCGACGCAATCAACACCTGCGACATGTTGCAGGCTGCATCGGCAGCAATCAAGGCGGAGATGGATAGCCTACTGGCCGACATGTCATCGCAGACCGAAGCGCTCACCCTGCAGACGATAGTGCCGACAGACCTGGCGACAACCATAGCATGGATTGCCGCCCAAATTGACGCGACAACAAAACCTATACTCGAAATGGTGGCAGAGGTGGCGCTTGTCACTGCGAAAGTGTCGGCAATTCTGGCAAAGCTCGAAAGCAAAATCACGACGCTTGGTTGCTCCTTTTCACCCCCTTCGATCCCCTAAAACAGGAGCCTATTATGGCGCAGCAATTAGTTTATGGCGTCGATATCCACAACCAGAGTCTGCCTTTCATGTTCGAGGTGATGGATACGACAACCTTCCTGCCTTCCAGTCAGTACATCCTTCCCCTCCCGCCTGAAGCTTACCGTAAGAGCGAGACGCCGCGAGCAACGGTCACGCAGACCAAGGCTGGTGCATGGGAAGACAACATCGGCATGGGCATCCCAAAGATATCGCTGCAGGGGACTTTTGGCTTCCTCGGCAATCTCCCGGGCGGCAGCGCTCAATCAATGTCTCCGGAGCAAAAAGACGCCTGGGGCATGTTCAAGGAAGTCGAGAAGATACTCCTGGACTTTTACGAGCGTTTCGGCACCTACACCGATTCCGGAGTGCCGGTGACGAACCCGGTCGACCAGAATCATTTACCCGAACTGCGTTTCTACAATTTCACCGACGAAGACTACTACGTGGTGCAACTTAACAAGTTCGATGTGACGCGGAATATTCAGCGACGGTTTATCTACCAGTACGACATTCAGATGACCGTGCTGAGGCGGCTGCTTCAGACTTCTGGGCAGGCAGTGGACGCAGTCGCTATGCTCCTATCCCAAATCCCAGCCCCGGCATCCTTGTCGCTCTGGCAAACTCTCCTGCAGGGCTACAGCTCGGTCTACGGCGGTATGTCTGATGTCATCAATACAGTGAACGGCATCGAGCAAAACATCAACATCGTGGCTGGAGCCGTCAGCGCGTTTCAGCAGGGCACGACTGACCTGATCAACTGCCCGTCTGGACTACTACAGTCAGTCACTGCAGGCGTCGATAGCATCTTGAGCAAGATCCAGAACACGCCAGCCATTCCCTGCGAGTTTACTCTTGATCTCAGGAACACTAAACGCATCATGCTTCAATTGGGGCTGCATGCCGACCTGTTTAGCGCCGCCACGGCCACGGCAAGCGCCGCCAGCCTAAGCACCGTACCTAACGTGACCGAGATCCTCACGGCCCCCCTCCCCCAAGGTGCAGCGGCGGCGGGGGTGATTGCCATGAACATCCCAGAGGCCACTCTCTTCGACCCCACACTGGAGACATCCGCAGAGGTGGCAGCAAGCGAGGTGCCGATCACTCAGGACGATACGCTCTCCACCCTTGCGCAGAAATACCTCGGCGACGCCACGGCATGGGGCCGCATCGCGCTACTGAACGACCTGGAATACCCCTTCCTCGTGCAGCAACCTATTGACGCCTTCACCCCTGCGTTGGAGACCGGATCGCTCGCAGCGCCGGCCGCAAGCGGCGACAATAGCATTGTCGTTGCCAGCCTGTCGCCGAATGCAGGCGATGTCCTTCTCTTGATCAGCGGCAACACATGGGAGGCGGCATCAGTTAAGGGTGTCAATAACACTATCCTGACACTCCAGGTGCCGCTGGCGAACAATTACCCGGCAGGGGCAACCATCACGCGCCACGAACGGGCACTCACCGTCTTGATGCCGGGGCAGAAGATCCAGGTCCCGGGAGGCGTCAACTCGGGGGCATCGATTACCGCCGACGGCACACAGACAGACTTCTACGCCAAGATCTTCGGTACCGACGAATATCTGGCCGATGACGGCACGCAGGGTGCCGACCCCGGCGGCGACGTGGCCACGGTCAGTGGCCTCGACAGCCTATGCATGGCATTGCGCCACAGACTTCGCACCGTGCGCGGCGAATTGGCCGCAGTCGGACACCTGCAATATGGTTCCTATCTGCCGCTGATTGTGGGAAAGATCAGCACGCCAATGTGGTATCAGCGAGCAATACTCGAAGCAAAAATCTCAATTATGGACGACCCAAGGGTATCCAACATCGGCCAGGTTAAATTCAACTTCAACGGCACGGCCATTTACCTGGAGGCCGACATCTACCCGGTCAACCAAACCGCGGCAACGCAAATGAGTATCTTGGTCAATTAATAGCTGCGGGCAAAAAACTTGCTATACGCTACACGCCACATGTAGAATTTCCCCTAGCATGTAAGGAGACGGCGTGGGCGGATACCAGATCATAAAAGCGGAAACCCGGCTCGCCACAATGGTGCAGTGGTTCAGCGGCGTCCAGCGCCGGGTTACCGACTTCATTGTTGGCGGCAAGACTCGGACCAAATTCGAGTCCGTCGCCGTCGAGATGGAAGCCCAAGACTACCAGATCTACCGTGCCATCAAAAAAGCCATCCCCGTTTCCATCTACCAAGCCTTTAATTTCCAGTTGCTTCCCCCTAGTGCGGCATCAGGACTGCTCCTCTTCGCCACGGCGAGCGCCAATGCACAGGATGTCCAGATAGCGCTTGGTACGAAAGTCGCGACAGTAGGCACCCAATCGACCCCCGAGACCGTGTACGCGACCACCGCAGCGGCGGTCTTGACTGCTGGACAGACCAGCGTTTCGGTGCCAATCGCGTGCATCGCGCCCGGCACCATCGGCAACACCGGCCCCAGCACCATTGTCGTCCTCAAGACCACCATACCCGGCATCACCAGCGTCAGCAACGCTCTAGGACTGATTAACGGTGCAAATCTGGAGCAAGAAGCGGCCAGGAAGACCCGCTTCAATGATTTCATCTCGACCCTTTCTCGCGGCACCGAAGCCGCAGTCATCTACGGCGCAAAGACAGCTTACCTTACCGATTCCAACGGCAACATTACCGAGGCTATCACGGATGCGAGGATAGCAGGACCGCCTGACTCCGGAAGCGCCGGGGCCTTCACCTGCTACATCTACAACGGCGCAACTGGAGCCAGCAGCAGCCTTGTGACACTCGCCCAGCAGATCCTCGATGGCTACACCGACGGAAACGGCAACAAGGTTGCTGGCTACAAAGCTGCAGGAATAGTGGCGACAGTTGCTGCCGTGACAACGCACGCCCAGGACGTGTCTGCCTCGGTAAGCATCGCAACCGGAGCTAGTTGGGCGCAGATTCAAGCACAGATAAACACCGCTATCAGCACCTATCTTCAAAGCATGCGGATCGGCACCACCTTTATTTTCAACGATCTCGTCGCCCTGATCATGAACGTTTCAGGGGTGGCCGACGTGACGATATCGGCACCCACAGCCAACCATACGGCGACGTCGAGCCAAGTGATCATTCTCGGTGCCCTGACAGTGACCCAAGCGTGAGCGGCATGATAGATCGGCTGGTGGCCAGACTGAATCGCGTGTTTGGCCGAGACCCGGAAATACAGCCCGTTATAGCCATTGCCAGGAACGCGGTCTATGCCGGTGTGGTCGCCGCTGACGGCAATACCTACCAACTCAACATTTTTATCGAGACTGCACCTGTGACCAGCACGGTCCAGTACGACGATGGGTCGAACATAGAGTACGACGATGGCTCAGACATAGAGCGCGACAACGGGGCAGCGGTCATCACAGCGCCTGATGGCCTCGGGAGCGAGACGGATATCTACCTGCCAGTATTCCAGCGGTTCGATATACCTACGGCAGAGCCGACGGTAATAGCATCAGACGGCGGCTTTTACAGTCTAGCCATCTACGATAACGAAGACGGGACTTGGTCGCACGGCTACACCAGGCTGCCTGGAGAGGGGACGTTCGGGGCGGCAACTTTTGACGCAATCGATGGGAACCGCTATCAGTTGAGCTTCGTCGACAACGGGGACGGCACGTTCTCCGATGTATACACCCGGATATACGGTGTGGCCGGGGGGCTAACACCCACCACACTTACCGTTCGAGACCTTTCACTCAACATCCAGGCCGACGGGCTCATACCTATTGACCTGTCCAGCGGCACACTGTCAGACCTAGTCATAATGATTGGTGCCTATACGGGATTCAGCGCAGCATTGATTGATCCGAGCAGCGCAGGCTTGCTGGCCCGCGGCATCTATGAGGTGACTGATCAGGATCTCACGCAGGACCAGAGCCTTTATTTTCCCACGGCGCTTCTCTATAACGAGATGCAGACCTACGCATGGACGCTGGACGACCAAAGCAGCAGGCAGCAGGACGCCGAGCGCCAGTTGTACATGAACACGGCCGAGGAGGACTGGCTAGATTACTGGGGAAACGAGTACTTCGATATACCCAGATACGCCGGCGAGACCGACGGGGCATACGCGCAGAGGGTTACTCATCAAATCTTGCAAGCCAGCCAGAACAATGTCGCCCTTGAGATGATCATTCAGCAGACGCTAGGTGTTGATGTCTCGGTGATCGATGCGGCTTCGATCCTGGATCAGTTGACAACCGACGAGCAGGCAGACGCACCGGGCCGGATAGTGCTGGAGAACCTCGGGGTGAGCAACGATTGGCTCACGGATCAGCAGGGGCAGATGGTGGCACAGGTCGAGGACTTGGTGAACAGATACCGAGCGGCAGGAACGGCGATCCTCAAACACCTCCTTGTCCTACTGGTTCAGCAGACGGAATCGATCGCCGTCATAGAGTCGATGCTCGCAACGATCCTCTTGGAATTCACCGACGCTCTAGCGCCGGGTCCGATCCAGGTCGGCGCCGGCTGGAAGGTCGGGACGCCCGGCCTTAAGGTCGGCAACAACGACGCCATAAAAGAGCAGATTTCCGTCCAGCAAATATCAACTCTCGACGGGTCGGTTACGGCAAAATTTTTGTACGGAGGTTAAGAGATGGCTGACCTGTTACTGCTTTTACTAATCCTGATGGCCGCAGAGGCTCGACTGAAACATCTGAGGCAAAACGAAAGCATTAGGGTTCGTGGCGATGTCACGATTCGAGTTTTCGATGCCGCCGGCGGCATCGAGTTGCATGAATATCACAACCTCGTAGTGAACGGCGGCAAAAGCATCCTGGCGGGGCTGCTTGGGCACAGTAGCGGCTACGCCAACGAATTCATCGACACGGTGGCGTTCGGGACGGGGTCGACAACGCCCGTAGTCAGCAACACCTCCTTGCAGAACCCCGTATTGACCGAGACGGCCACAGCGAACTACCTCGCATTCAACAGCGTGACATTCACCGCCGTGATGCAGTCCAACGAGG
>QGNH01001548.1_pt1 | contig 18141 bp, 20 predicted proteins | sample 1735481 | NCBI WGS metagenome assembly QGNH01 (sample SAMN09239004, study PRJNA386568) | Viral metagenome, whole genome shotgun sequencing project.
GGACCTGGGGCTATAGGGGGGATTCTGAAATGTTAAGCATTCTTATGATCAGACCTGTTTCCCGGCACATGCAATTTTTTAAGAATCGGTTTTTCTAGTTCCTGTGTGCCCGGAGGAAAGAGGCTTGACAAAAAAATCTGTGTATACGTATACTCATAGATATGGAAGAAAAGATATGGACAAGTTTGCATATTGCGATTACGAGCGAAATTAAGGACAAACTGAAAGAGATAGCGAATCAGGATAGGGTGACTGTATCGGAGTTGGTGAGGAAATGGATTGAAGACCTGTTGGAGTATCGGGAATTATGACTCGTCAGGAGCGGCGTCACAACATGAAAGAGAACCTGAAGACCCTGTGCAGAAATGCCGTGTCGAACAACTCAATGAAAAAAGCGACAAAGGGGATGTCGCTGAACGAACGCGTGGCAGCTATTAAAAACTATTCTCGGAAAGTCGAACCGTGATGAGCATAAAATTTTCTGACCAACATTGTACAATAAATGGCGTTGATTTTCATCCCATCATAGGCCAGGCGTATCCGAGATTTAATATTGACGGTAAGGATTACGATTACCTTTCGATTGCCCGGGCGATAGCAGCCGGCGATCTGGACCACGATGCGATTATCAGGCACCTTATACTTTCAGACATATTTTTTATTACTTACTTTATACGTGGCATTGAGGTTGCAAACCATCCCTTTGTTATTGAGAGATCGATTGAAGTACAGGAAGGAATCGACAATTTAGAAAAAGGGATAGGTCCTCGAAAGAAAATCGACATATGGGCGCGAAGGCATTTCAAGTCCACATTACTTACTATCGCCGGTACGGTCCAATATCATTTGAGACACCCAGAAGAAAGCACGTTGATTCTGTCCTACAAAAAACCTGCGGCAGAGGATTTTGTTGATGCTATTCGTAAGACTTGGGAGAAAGATATAATGGTGCAATGCTTTAAGGAGAGACTTTACAGAAATCCTGAAAGCGAGGCACCGTCGTGGAGCTTGCAGAACGGTGTCACAATCAAGAGAAAGAACACGACGCGGCTTGAGCCTACGGTCGGGTCTTCTGGACTTGTAGAGGGCATGGAAACGAGGACGCATTACGAGCGTCGGATTTACGAGGACATAGAAACCCATGACATAGCGCAGTCGCCGGAAGAAATGGAAAAGTGCTACAAAGCCTTTGAGGTATCACACTACCTGGGGACCGGCAACGAAATGGATACGGCAAGTGTGATCGGGACATTCTATAGTCATTCCGGGCCGCTTGTAAGGATCAGAGATAAGAAAAATTCGGAAGGTGAGCCTATGTATCATCTGACCTGTATACCAGCTACTGACAACGGCAGCCGAATAGGGAATCCTATTTACTTGACCCAAAGGCAGTGGACTGAAGAATTGCTGGGGGACTATGTAGATGCTCAGATGCTTTGTGACCCTACGCCTAAAGGCGATGTCCGCCTGAATTGGGAATACGTCAATATCATAGAACCCCACAAAGTACCAAAGGGATTCCCGAAGATACTGATTGTAGACCCTGCTGGCGATGTAACCAAAATAAAAGTTAAGTCTAACTCGGATTGCTGGGCTATAGGCTTGTTTACCGTGGTCCCGGCAGAGGATGAAGACAGTATCCCAAGTGTTTATTTAACAGATGCCTATATCGATAAACTTTCAGAAAGCGAGGCCGTTGATGTTGTTGTCCGGATGTACTCAAAACAGTATATTGATGTATTGGCCTACGAGCAGGCTGGGGCGCTACCTGATGGTGTTATCAGGATGATTCTTGATGAAATAGGCAGACGGAAGCGCAGGCCGAACGAGAAAGACCATTCATATCACGTGCTCAGACATGCGGGTCGCCCGAAGGTGGGCCGTATAATGAGTGCCATAAGCCCGAAGCTGAACAGGGGCAAACTGTACATATCGAAGTCAGTGCCTTTTGCTTACAGGGAAAGAATAAGGCAGGAGACAGAAAAATTCCCGTTTTATCATGATGACGGGCTTGACATGATTGCATACACTGACGATGTGACGGGTGAAGTGTGGTTTAAAAAGCTTCTCAGCTATTGCAAGAAGACGAAGCCTCAGACTGTAATGGAGTTGATGGGTGGTAACAATAATTATCCATCGGCAAGTAATGTGGATGAATCATGGACCTGAGGAGGTCAAGAAATCAAAGGAGGCATGAACCATGACAACAACAGAAGCAGCCTGTCTGCATTGCCCTTTTGGAATGTCCTGCCAGCGCGGTATGCAGGTGAGAAAATGCAAAACAGTAAAGTGCGCGCTGTGGGTCAAGAGGACGGATGATAATGGTTATTGCAGTCTGAATAAGCCGATAGTAAGGCCCGAGTGAAATCATTATATGAAATCCTCGGCTGACATAACGCCCGAACCCCGCGATGTATGGTGGAATGATAAGTCTGGTTGTTGGATATCAGTAAAAGGCAAACGCATGTTTTTTAATGGCATTGAGGACAAGATACCACCCGACATGATACACGGTCAGAAGAATTGGGAGCTTGTTCACAGGGAGGCTGCAAAAGCATGATCTGCGATGTTTGCGATAAGAAAATAAATCCGGTTGAAGTTGGCGATTCTATCCATGCCGGGTTTAATGATGAAAAGTTTATATCGATGTTTGGCAAAAAAGACTTGTATATCTGTCTATGCTGCAAGGCTTTGTCTATGGGAGTTAAGATCAAGGCTTGACAAAAAAAAATCAAGGGCTTATAATTTCATTAATTCTATGGAAACACGAAAAATCTTGACTGAAGCCTTAAAAAAACTTGGGTTAATGAGAGATGGGACCGAGCAAGTTATTATTAATTGTAATTCGGGGGCAATATGCGATATTAAGGAAGTGATAAGGCATAAGTAAGCGGATATTTTAACCACTCACTTTTGAGTGATAGTGAAAGCCGGAAGGTGTAACAGCCTATCCGGTTTTTTTTATTTGGAGCGTATGGCAGAAGACGAAGAAAAAGACGAAGAGGAAAAACCGGACAAGCTCTCTCCTAAGAAGAAAGAGGAATTACTCAAGAGAGCAAAAGATCGGCTTAAGCTCTGCACGAATGCGGAGAAGGACAACCGCAAGGCTGCCATAGATGACCTTAAATTTCTCAATGGTGAACAATGGGACGAGGCAGAGAAGCAACGCCGTAAGAATAAAAAGCGCCCGATACTCGTTGTTGACTTCCTCAATAAATTTATCAAACAAGCAACCGGCGACGCCCGGCAAAATAAGCCTCGAATTAAAATAACCCCGCTCGATGCAAAGGGAACCGTTCACGTTGCAAATATTAGGGAAGGACTTGTAAGGTCCATTGAATATAACTCCAATGCAGAAGCTATATATGACCAGGCTTTTGACTCTCAGGTGTCATGTGGTTATGGTGCCTGGCGTGTAAACACTCGATATCGCGGCCCTAAAACTTTCGATGAGGAAATATACCTTGAACTTCTAAGAAATCCTTTTTGTGCCTATTTGCAGCCCGATTGTTCTGATATGGTAAGTGCCGATGCGGAGTATGGTTTTATAATGGACAAGATGAGTCCGGATGATTTTAAAAAGAAATACCCAAAAGCAGACATGCCCGGAGATGGCAAGTTCGACTTTGCCGGAACTGATCAGGCCCAATACGATGAGCTATGGTACACACAAGAACAAGGTATTACCGTTGCTGAATATTACGAAAAAGAGTTTTTAGATAAGACCATAGTCCAGCTTTCAGATGGTCGGGTTATGGATGAGGAAGAAGGCAAAAAGGAAATAGAGAAGCGTGAAGATGAAATATCAGCTTTTAATGCTCAGCAGATGGCATTGGAATCCGCGCAGCTGGGAGGCATACCCGGAGCGCAGCAGGTACCGGAGAAGCCCCAGGCCCCGGAGCCACTTGAGATAAGCAAAAAGCGGGACAGTGAAGATTTTATCATAAAGCACTATATCATTACTAGCGTTGAAATCCTTGAAGGTCCTGTTAATATCCCCGGAAAGTTCATACCTATCGTAATTACCCATGGAGAGGAAAGGAATATCGCTGGGAAGAACCATGTGAGAGGCCTAATCCGCAACGCAAAGGATCCTCAGAGGATATTAAACTATTGGTCCACTGCGGCAGCTGAAATAGTGGCACTTGCACCTAAAGCTCCATTTATCGGGACTGACGTAAACTTTGCAGGATTTGAAGACGACTGGAAGAATGCAAATACTGAGAACTTTCCATTCTTGAAATATACTCCTGACGAAAGAAATAATAACGCCCCACCTACAAGGAATTCCGCTGTTGATGGAGTGCCGGCAGGAATCTTTACAGAAATCGGACGAGCTGAACAAAATATCTATTCTGCTATAGGCATGGCCCCGGTTGACTTGGGCATGAATCCTGGACAAGAACGGTCGGGAATTGCGGTTCGCAACCGTCAACGCCCTTCCGATGTGGTCACATTCATTTATATAGATAACCTTGCGCGTTCCATTGCCCACACAGGCCGGATAATTAATTCTATGATACCGGAGGTACATGATACTGACCAAGACGCTATGCTCCGGGGGCCAGATGGCACCCAGCAGTTTGTGCCTGTCAACACAACGGTCGGTGGAGCTATTCAGCGTATCAATGAAACCCCTGAACGTTTTGAGGGTATGGACTTAAGCAAGCTGAAATCCCTGAATGATAAGTATAATCCGGATACTCCGTTTAATGATCTGACTGAAGGCGAGTATGCCGCGACTGTAGAAATAGGGCCGTCTTTCGCAACACAACGCATGGAGTCAGCAGATAACCTTATCAAGCTTATGCAGTATATGCCGCCAAACATAAGGAACCTTGCGGCTGACCTTGTAGCCAACAACCTCGACTTTAAGGATGCTGAGGAATTTGCACGGCGCGTCCGGTTAACATTGCCTCCAGGTATAGTGCCTCCAGAACCCGGTCAGAAGCCTTTGCCTCAGCCACCACAAATGAAGATGATGATGCAGAAGATGCAGGATGACCATAATATCAAGATGAAGAAGCTGGAGAATGAGCAGAAGAAACTGCAAACCAAGAATGCTGAGTTAGCACTGCAAATTCAGAAAGTTACGAACGAGAAATCCAAAGGCACCAAGAATGTCCGGGCTCAAGTTATTTCGATACTAAAAGAATTACAGGCCCCTCCGGGTCACCATCCAAGCGATCATCATATTGCTGGAGGCCCAAGACAATGAGACGATACGGACAATATTAAGGGGGATTGATATGCCGAAAGTAAAGCCAAAAGAAACGAGAAGCCATTATGTTCACCGAGCCGTGGCTGAGATTATGAAAGAAGGAAACATTACACAGAAGGCTGCGGTCGGCAAGGCCGAGGGCATGTACGACCACGCGAAGAAGAAGAAGGAGAAGAAATAATATGGCAAAGGGAAAACCAACTCGGTTGAGGACGACTGACATGGTAGAAGACAAGAAGTTTCAGGCAAGGGACGATTTGCATACTCTAACTCGCGCCCAAGAGATTGAGCAGGATCGCGAGAGATTCAAGGCTGCAAGGGTCACTGGCAAAGAGCAGATGAGGTCACTGGAAAGAGTAATAAAGAGGGCTAAATAATGTACCCCTTAAATTCAAAAAAAATCATCGAGACTTTTATAAAACCCGAAGAAAGGGAAAAGGCCAAAAAAGAGGCATATGATAAGTTCTACGCCGAAAGAGTTACAGGCACGGAACAGATGAAAGGGATTAAACCCAGCAAAGGAAAATAAGGAGACCCAAAATGTTATTGGATGAAAACGGGAATGAAATCCCGGCAGCCGGCAGCGGGGAATCGGCTACCCCTGAAGAAGAAATCACCCCTGAAGTACCCGAAGAAGGTGGGGAACCGGAATCCCCAGCAGGCGGTGAAGGCGAGGCAGAAGGCGAGGCAGAAGGTGAGGCAGAAGTAGCTCACATACCCGTCCTCGGTGACAAGGGACTTGAGGAATTAAAGCGCACAAGGCAGAGAGCACAGGATGCAGAAAGAAAGGCAGCGGATGCCGAGGCAGAACTTGCCAGATATAGACAACCGCTGCCACCACAACAACCGCAGGGGCCATTAAATCAAGCAGACTTCATCAAACAAAATCCCACGGCAACATGGGATGACTGGAACGGATATAATACTCAGCAGCTTGCACGTATAGCAGCTCGCAATGAGTATAATGCGGCCAGGGTTGAAGAAGCATATGCTGCACGGTTAAATCAAGCTGCTGCGAATAAGCCTGAAATACTGGATGCTGTCAATGATACAGCATTTGTAAGGACTGTTAGCCCCTTGATGGTGAGAGCCATAAAAGGTTGTGACATTCCGGGCGATGTGATACTGCATCTGAAAAACCATCCTGCCGAGAGCCGCATGATAGCCTCAATGCATCCTGAAGATCAACTATTAACCATGGGGCAGATAATCGCTTCAGTCAGAGCTACCGCAAGGAAGCCGGCTGGGACCACCCCAATCACAAGGAAGGTCAGTTTAGCGCCGTCTCCACCAAATAGAGTTATAGGTAGAGCGGCGCCCGCATCCGACGATCAAGCGTATGACACTAAATCCTTTATCGAGAAACGGAATGCGGAGGAACTGGCAGCCAAAAGGAGATAATCCATGGCTTCAAATATAATTAACAGTCAGATGGTCGTTGATGAAAGCTTGAGGGTTCTGCATAACAAGCTGAACTTCATCGGGCGCATCAACAGGCAGTATGATAAAAGATTCGCGCAGTCCGGCGCAAAGATAGGGACTCAGCTGCAAATCAAGCTTCCTATCCAGCCGATAGTAAGAACGGGACTTACAATTCAGACACAGAACATTCAGGAAACAAGCGAAACTCTCACCCTGGCTACAGTGAGGGGTGTTGATCTTATTTTCGACTCCATAGACCTGACCATGAAGATCAACGATTTCAGTAAGCAGTTTATCCAGCCCCAAGTCGCAGTTTTGGCCTCAGTTATAGAGGCTGATGCGTTCAACATGTTCAAGGACGTCTACCAGCTCGTAGGGAGCCCTGGAGCGTCTCCATCTGCATACATTACGTTCTTGAATGCTCAGACTAAGCTGAATCAGTCATTGACCCCTTACGACGAAGAAAGGAATATCATCGTACCTTCGGGAGTCATGGCGACTTCGGTGGACGCGCTGAAAGGGTTTTTCACTCCTACCAACGAAATCGGAAGATATATCAAACAGGGTTACATAAACCGAGACCTTGCCGGTTTTGAATGGTGGAGAAATGAGATGACCCCCGTATTTACCAATGGCTTGAATGGCGGAAGCCCGGTAATCAACGGGGCTAACCAGACAGGCTCTGCACTGATCACAAACGGTTGGACAGCCAACACCACCGTTAACCAGGGAACAGTTTTCACAATCGGGTCAGGAACTGCGGTCAACTTCATACATCCTGAAACGAAAAGTAGTTACGGAGTTGCTCAACAGTTTGTCGTAACAGCTAACTGTACGGCAGATGCTTACGGCAATATTGCAGTCCTTCCGATATCTCCTGCGATTATCCCGATGACATCTTATCCGTCAGGGACTCAGGGCGGACCGGGAACGGTAACTGCATCACCGGACAATGGCGCGAGCATCAGCATTTCGACAGGCACGGCCTCCACATCGTATCAGCAGTCCCTTTGTTTCCACAAGGATGCTTTTACATTTGTGTCGGCAGATATGGATATCCCTAATGGTATGGAGATGTCGGCCAGATCGATGTATGAAGGTATCAGTATGGCTTTCATAAGGGGATTCGATATAGTTAACCGTCAATACATTTCTCGTATCGACGTACTCTACGGTTATAAGACAATCAGGCCGCCGCTTGCTTGTCGGATAACAAGTTAAGGGGAGGTGCATATATCATGTCTATAACACAAGTATCATACTTTAATCCTGATGGCCTCTCCTATGGTACGGGGCCAACTGACAAAATATCGTTTTACAACCCGGGCAACGCATGTTCCATACCGCAGCGTAGCACCCCTTTTCAGCAGAATACTTGGGGCCTGCCCATGGGTCAGGTGATCAGTTTTGCATCAAACATCGGAGCGGCAGTAACGGTTGTTAAAGGAACAACCACAGTAGGAAGCCTCCCTTGCCCGAGTGTAGCGAATAACACCGGCTCAGCAGCTGGCGGCGACTTTGTTCTGAACGTGAGCAAGGCAGTTGCAGTTGCCAATATGGGAATTTGTGCATTCAGGGCCAATGCGGCAGCGACGGTGGAAGTGGTGTTCTGTAACCCCTCTGCGGCAAATGCAACAGCAGCGGCCAACGAAACATATATCACTACTATTATCCGCAATGCTCCGGTGATCTCGGCCACTGTTTCGACTGGGGCAGTCTTGGCTAACACAACGGTAGAGCAGTTCATCAACCTGGCCCCTTCGACCACTGCAACCGGGAACGTGACGTTTAACTCAACATCTGGAGTTCTCACAGGCGTGACTATGGTTACTAACGGCGGCGGGTATGTGATACCTCCAACTGTGGTATTTAGCGCTCCATATCCTGTCCAGTACACGCCTCAGGGTCAGACAACCCCGTGGTTCGTTGCTGATAATCCCGTAGCACCTTCGGGGATTACCGCAACGGGTATAGCAACTATCAATGCTGCGGGTCAGGTTACGGGCGTAATCTTAACGAACAATGGCGGTGCCGGTTACTTCTCGACCACGTTTCCCCCAACTGTTACATTCATTGGCGGCAACGTGATCATGCCCGGTATGTGTTTGGCAGTCAATAAGACTTCTGCCAATACGGCAAACTTGGCTATCGTGAATGCCAGAGTGTCAGGGCCTAACCAGGTAGCGGTTCAGTTTGCGGCTATCGGTGCCAACGTAGCGGCAAATGCCAACGACACCTACCAGTTTATGCCATTCATGACTATGCCTGCTGCCTCGCCTATAATCCAGTTCCAGGCGAATGCTGCAAACTTAACAGTCACGACAGCGAACGTCGCAAACACCACAGCGGTTGCAACTCCTGGGATACTGTCAACAGACATCGTTATGTGTTCTGGCCCAATAGCAGCCAACACTGGGGGGGTGTTTACTTTCCCGCCGCCTACAGCTAATAACCTTGAGCTGTATTATGTCGGTGGTGGAAATACCACATGGACTCCTGCCAATGGAGTCTACAACTGGAACTTGTTCAAACCAGCGCCTCAGCCGCCGGTTCAGACTTGGCAGGTGCCACTTACGTTCTCGAACGCCATTACCGCTAATAGCTGTACTGAGATCATGGTTACGCTGCCTACTGGCGTTGACCTCTACTCCGGTCAGGCAAATTTGGCGGCGAATACGGTATCCCTTGTGGTCAACAAGCCTTCATGGACAGCAAACTTGGGGATACTGGGAGCAAGGGCTAACAGTAATACAACTATCGGAATTACGTTTATCAACACAAGCGGAGCGAATATCACCCCGCCTAACGAAACGTATACGATTGCATCTATTCCTGTTCCATTGCCCACACTCGGTGCCAACGTGCTTGCAGGTCAGGCTATGCAGACTGTCAGCGCGGGATTCAACCAGTTGATGTATCTCACAAACGAGATGCAGCAAACCTTGCAGACCCTGGGACTGATAAGGGGAGCGTAGGAAGTATTAACAATCAACTTGTGGGGGCCTGAAAAGGCCCCTACTTTAAAAGAAAGGAAGTGGCAGTGGAAAAGAAAATACTCTGGACGCTTGACATCAATGAGAAAGACCCCGATAAAAGCTTTGAGCCTGAAATGACAGCTATCACCTTTCCGCTTATGCATCGGTATGCGGACAAGATCGGTGCTGAATTCCGTATTATTAAAGAGCGAAAATTTTCTGAATGGCCGATACCTTGCGAAAAGTTCCAGATCGGGAAGTTGTCCGAGGAAGCAGGAAACGATTGGAATATTTATTTTGATGCGGACACGATGATTCATCCGGATTTTTTTGACGTTACCTCTGTTCTTCACAAAGATACCACGGTATCATACGGCACTGACTTTGCGCCTCAGAGATTCAGACCCGATAAATATTTTATGCGCGATGGCCGGATGACCGGCAAAGGTAATTGGTGCGCGATCGTTTCGGATTGGTGCCTTGACTATTGGCACTTCCCGCCTGATGACCTTACTCCAGCGCAGGCAGTCGCTAATGTATTTCCTTTGCAGGATGAAAGAAATCCTGAAGGGATAAAGATAGATACTATTGCTGATCCCAATAACCCAGGAAAGGTTATCCAAGTATCAAAGAAAATAAAGAAGGTGGTTGTTGACCCTCCTCATCTCATAGACGATTACACCGTGAGCCGAAACATAGCACGATACGGCTTAAAGCATATGTTGATACCGGAAATCCTTGCACGGTATGGCAGACCGGCAGAGGCTAATAATTTAGCTCATCAGTATTTGCTTTTGCCTGAAATGAAGATTCTTTGGATGCAGGAAACTATCAAGCAGTGGGGCGTGCAACTATGAAAGACATAGATGGTTTCATGACAAATATTGACCTGAATGTTCTGACCGAATGGGCATCACGCTTTTCGCTTATCGTAGAAATCGGAAGTTGGAAGGGCAAGAGTACGCAAGCCCTGCTTGCAGCTTGCCCCGGCAAGGTCATAGCCATTGACCACTTCAAGGGAAGCGCGAACCAGATAGACACGGTACACAAGGAAGCTAAGACGGCAGATATTTATAAACAGTTTCATGATAATGTCGGCCATTTTGAAAACCTCAGTGTGATGAGAATGGACAGTAGAGTTGCGGCTAACCTCTTTGCACCTAAGAGCATCGATATGGTTTTCATAGATGGAAGTCATGAATATAAAGAAATCTATGCTGATTTAATAGCATGGGAGCGAGTCTGTAAAACAATGTTATGCGGCGATGATGTTTGGGAAGACGGAGTGCCTAAAGCCCTGCACGATGCCGGAATAAAATACCATTTTGTTAATGGAACGAGTTTGTGGTACTCAATGAAGGAAGGGTAAAATGAAATGTATTGTTGACCATGACACGCTACAAGTGGATGTAACTACGCGCTGTGAGCATACTTGCTCAAACTGCCATCACTTAATAAGACATCATGAAAAAGTATATGACATGACGCTCGACCAGTTTAAAAAGGCCGTGGACTCTTTCGAGGGAATGCCTAAAATGATCGGCGTGATCGGCGGCGATCCTCTTTTATGGCCTCACTTTGTAGAAGCGAGCAAATACCTTCACTCAAGGATTGTCCCCGAGCAGTGCGGCCTATGGACATGTTTACCTCATGGCAAAGAGCATCTCAGGGAAGTGATAGTAGAAACTTATGGCCACATATTCTTGAATGACCATACGCGCCCTGACGTTATGCACAATCCTACGCTCGTATCATCGTGTGAAATGCCTTTCCTTGAATGGTATCGGGATTATCTCATAGACCACTGCTGGCTGCAAGAATCATGGTCCCCTTCAATAGTAGGTGATAAGGCCTATTTCTGCGAGACTGCCGGCTGCCTTTCTTTACTATTAGGCATAGACTGTGGTTGGACTGTAGAACCCGGATGGTGGACAAAGAGTACAAAGCATTTCACTGACCAGATAAATGCCTGTTGTCATTTATGCGGTCAGGCTATGCCTCTCAAGAAGCGGGCGAGCGTGGAAATCATTGATGACATCTCCCCTGCAATGTATGAACGCCTGAAAGATACATCCCCGAAGCTGAAAAAAGGTAAATACAAGATACATGATCTGACCATCTGCAATGACCCGGCTCCGATGGCGACATATAAAGACCCCGCATACCGGGATATTATCGCCGACCGCTACGGGATTTTCTTAACAATTAACCAGCAAGGATTCCAGTCCCCTCACCTATACCGGAACTGGACAAAAGAAAAAAAGGAGAAAACATTATGCCAGACGTAAAAGAAAAAGCCCCTTATGTATTCCAGGAATATCCCCGGACTATGTACCATGTAATCTTAGGGACAAAGAGTGTGCAAAATGAGGATGAACTTTTGGATGCCCTCGAAGATGGGTGGTCTAAAGAGTTTATCGATGTAGGGAAGGTCCAGCAGTTACGGGATGAGATTACAGCTTATAAGAAACTTATTATGGACAAAGAGAAGGAGCTTGATCTGCTTTACAAAGAGGAAGAAAGGAAAAGGGAACTGACCGCGACGTATAACCCAGTGCCTGCTAAAAAACAAGTTGAGGAAACAAAGGAATCAAAAGAACAGATTGAAGTAAAAAAACATGCGGGGCGTCCAGCCGGACATAAGGCTGTCGATGATACGCTCGCTAAAATGGGGGTCTAATTAAATGGCTGCAATATCTACTGCCAATGACATTATCAACAGTGCGCTAAGGAAGATAGGAGTGCTTGACCAGGGGGAAACCCCGTCAGCAAACGAGAGCGCGGATGCGCTAACCGCCTTGAACGTATTTGTTGATAACTTGGCTTTAGATAACATAATGTCCATAGCTCAGACTGCCATCGGGCCATTCCCTACGGTTGCGGGAACTCCTAATTATACCATAGGAGCTAACGAGACTATTAATGTACTGACACCTCCACTGAAGATTAATTCAGCGGTCTATGCTGATACATTCCAGAATGTTTTTGACCTCGATATACTGACGCGGGAACAGTATTACAGCTATGAGGACCGGCTGATTATTACAGGCCCCCCGACCGGATTGTTTTATGATGAGGGTGCCACGCAACAGGCAAATGCAACCGGAACTATTTGGTTATATCCTACTCCTGATACTTCCGGTCCCTATCAGGTGACTATGCAGTGTGACGTCGCATTCGCTGAATTTGCAAGTCTTACGGCGGCTTATACATTCCCATCCGGATATGCCCGCATGTTCATTTTCAATTTTGCCCTCGACATGGAATCGGAATACCCCGGATGCCAGATAACAGATGATATGCGAAGGATTGCACGTGATTCTAAAAACCTCATCAGGCGCGTAAACAGTAAGACCCCTATCGCTACCTTTGAGTTCGGTGGTGGCGGGCAGGGAGTGGGAATCATAACCGCTGGTGACTGGATGAGAGACTAATGAAATGGGATGACTTTATAGGTCCTACTTATAATTCCAGAATCGGCAATGTCGGTATTGACCGCTGCATTAACCTGTACCCTGAATTTGAGCCGGCGACCCAAACCGACAGGAAGCCAAAGGCTTTATTAAATACTCCGGGGCTCGTACTGTACGATAATACACTTGGGTCAACGGTCATTAGGGGGATGCATCAGGCTTCGGGGATACTATTTATAGTAGCTGGCAATCAGCTTTATGCTATCAATTATCCGGGGATCCCTACAGCGATATCTGGGGCAACACTTACTACTTCAACCGGCAGGGTCAGCATTGTCGATAATGGTGTCCCATTTACCACCGGGGCAGATCAAATATGTATAGCTGATGGCACATGTGTCTATATTTACAATTACGCCGCAGGTGTTTTTACAGGCACATGGACAAATGAGACAACCGCTAATCCTTCGCTAATCTCTGATATGGTGGTTTATATCAATGGTTATTTTATCGTAAACGTGAAGCCGAACTATTTAAGCTACGCTCAGGAATTTTGGGTCAGTAATCTTTATGACGGTACGACATGGAACCCCTTGAATGTATCATCAGCCGATGCAACCCCTGGCTATTTACTGTCAATCATGGTATCTAACCTTTTGGTTTATTTCTTCAAGTCAAACTCCGTTGAGATTTGGTATGACTCAGGTCAAGGGTATCCTCCATTTGCGAGGGTCCCCGGAGTGCTTATAGAGGAAGGGCTTGCGGCTCAGTGGTCAGTGGCTAAGTCATCTATTGACAGTTCTCTTTATGGGCTGTTTGGAGGTAATACAGGACTTGCGTATGCCGTTAATATATCAGGTTACACTCCTACTCGCATATCAACTCCAGCAGTCGAATACCAATGGTCACAGTATACGACCGTCCACGATGCCTGGGGTTATTGTTATACGATGGAGGGCCATGATTTTTATGTAATCACCTTCCCTACTGGCAACGCGACATGGGCTTATGACAAGACCATTAACATGTGGCACGAAAGGAGCAAAAGCTTTACGACAACAATGCCTGTTACAGCCAGTAGGCACGTCGGGAATATCTATGAATATTATCCCGCGACGCTCAGTGCTAACACCGTTGGCTATCATCTGTTGGCCGATTACAGCAACGGGAATATTTATTATATGTCAAATACTGTTTATCAGGATAACGGTGGGCCCATATCAAGGCTGCGGGTGACTCCGCACATAATAGATGACCGCAAGAACATATTTGTGAGCAGCCTTGAACTCGATATGCAGACGGGCATAACATCTGGGGCCACGTGTTCACTCCAGTGGTCTAAGGATGGTGGAGTTACGTGGAGCGGTCAGTTTACTGTCGGTATGGGTGTTTCATTGGGGGCGCTTACTCGCGTAATATGGCGCAAACTCGGAAGAGCAAGGGATAGGGTTTTCGCATGGAGTACGACAGCCAACGCTCCAATAGGCATAACGGGGGCTATAATTAAGTCTGTGGGAGAAAGATAATGGCTGCAACTCAAAATGTGCCAGTTCCATATGTGCAACCGATAATAAACTCTAATGCGACGGTGACGGTAAACGGGAATAGTTACCCTGTTAATTTTCAGAATACGGCACAGATCACGCCGCCTTGGATGACATTTTTCCAAGCCATTTTTAAGAACTTGCAATCCCTTGATACCGCAATCACTCCCGACAATGGTGATAACTCAATAACCCTTGTCCCTATCGCCAGCCCTACTAACGAAGTCTGGAATACCGCACTGACCGCAAATAGAACGATAAGCTTTACGACTTCACAGAATCTTTATAACGGGGCAACTTTTACGATCATACGGACCGCGGCGGCGACAGGGGCCTTTAATCTGACCGTTGCGGCAGGTAGTGGGAATGTAATTCTACCTCCCGGATACACTTCTACCGTCACCTATAATGGTTCTTCATGGATCGCGACCGCGGCGACTCCGTTAAATCCTAATCAGCTGGCAAACGGAACTTACATAAGTTCCAACGGTATATACACTGGAACGATTACATGCAGTCAGCTGTTGGCTGGCAACCTTGCGGCCAATATAGGATATTTGGGAACGGTATATGCTAACCAGATAAATGCATCGGACCTGTCCGCGATCAGCGCGAATCTTGGAACAGTGACGGCAGGGTCAATATATTCAGGATTTTTTAGTACCGGTTTAAGTTCAAATAATACGTTGCCGTTTATAACTCTCAGCAATGCAACAGGTCTGTTGGATGCATACAGTGCCAATGGAGACCTGTTTTTGGAAATCGGAGTAAAACCACAAGGTTTCCCACTTAATGGATATAATGGGTATCTAAGTATGATAGATAGCGGTAATAACAAAATAGCTGACCTCGGTACTTTTTCAAGTTCACCTTATTGTTTTGGAATACAAACAGATGGTAATATTTACTGTCAAAACGGGTTTATTAGCCCATCGGGATATACAATTTCTAATTATAAAGCAAATGGGGCGCTGTCTGGAGCCAGTTGGTTTTTATATACTGATTTAAGTAATAATTCAGCTTTTGTGGCTTCAAATGTTACAAATAATTTTATTTTTTATAAATCGGATCAATCAACTGTAATAGCAAATATTGGAGCAGGTGGCACTCAGTTAAATATCGGGGGAACTTTATATACATTGAGCGTTGTAGCAGGAATAGTCCACGCAACATAAAAGGAGAAACATGGAAGATGCTAAAATTAGAATCAAAGACCTCGCGAGATTCGGGGCGATCAGTGAAGCCAATGCAGAATTTTGTAATATTTGTATTGGTCAGCAGAGTGAGATTGAAGCCCTTAAAAAGGAAAATCAATCCCTCAAGGATTACATTGCATCTATGTCTAAATTAGAGAAACAGGAAGGAGCCAGTGATTGAAAATTTTATTCTCCTTTTTTCCGCTGTACGTAGCCTACAACCATGGCATTTCTCTTTTGTCAGCGATATGCCAAAAGGCGGGAATCAGGACGGTGATAGTACCGATGAGTGCTAATTTTATGACACACGTAGGGCGCCATAATCCGGACTATATCGCGTTCTCTTTCGTTACAGAGGACGACTATTTACAATCTCTCCCTTTCGCAAGAGAGGCTAAACATAAAGGATACAAGACGATTGCCGGTGGAGTCTACGTTAAGAAAGGAGCTTACATAGATCGATCTTTATTTAACCATGTGTGCCAAGGCGAGGGGGAGAGATTGCCTGACTTCCTTTTGAAAGGTGATGAATCAGCGTTAAAGGGTCATGTGCATAAAGACCTTGACGATTTGCCATTGCCGGATTATTCAGGGGTCACCGGATATGAGTTTAACCGGCCATCATATGGTTTTACATTCCTGAACGGGTTAAAAATTATCCCCTATTCATCTTCAAGGGGCTGTACTCATCGGTGTTCATTTTGCGATGTGCGCTTGTGGAATAAGCCATTGAGGATAAAACACACGATCAAGGCAGACCTCGATTATCTATTTGATCGACACAACCCTGACATGTTTTATATTCTCGATGAACTGATGCCTTACCATAAAAAGGAATGGCTCGATCAGTGGGAAGGCAATAAGTATCCATTTAGCGGAATGATACGGGCCGACATAGAGCCTGATACACTCCATTTTCTTATCGACAATGGACTTAGGGCGTGCGTGTTCGGAATCGAATCAGGTGATGAGGAATACCGCAATCGAATATTGAAAAAGGACTTGAGGGACGTTGATATTCACCGGACAGTGGAATTACTGAAAAGCCGGGGCATTATTTACGCTCCATTTTATATGAGTGGAACACCTTATGAGACTGTTGAAATAAGGCAAAAAACAATTCATATGAAAAATCAGGTTGGCGGGTACAGTGTGGAATTCCCCTATCGTGACATGGATAAAAAGGTATTTAAAATATCAGAAGCAACATTGGATAAATACTGCAAAAAGTCAGGGAGTTCCAAAGAGGACATAAAGGATATTCTTAACGACCCGAACTGCTACATACACTCAAATGGTGACAACTTTATTATTTATCAGCTTATCGGAAATGACATCCTTTTCATAGCTGGAATCTATGGTGACGGTCAATATTTCGATAAGATATTGCAAGTCCTGACTAAATCTACAGGCCGTACAAAGGTTCTAGGGGTAGTAAAGAGACCTAAAGCTTTTATAAAAAAATGGGGATTTGATTATTGCTCAACATTGATTGAGCGGAGGTATTAATATGGCAGGAGTAGCGGCAGTAGTAGGAATAGGGGCGGGAACGGGCTCGGCTATAAACAGTATAGTTGGCGGCAGCGGGGCGGCTTCACAGGCAGCCAATAATATAGCAGGTGCGGGAAATATCGGCGAAGGTTATTTATTCGGGGCCAATTCGGGGGCAACAGCTACTAACCCGTCAGCATCTGCTGGCTGGCCGAGCATAGCAGGCATCGGAGCGAATGAGCTGAGTTATCTGAATACTGCAACAGGCCCTTACGCAAATATGGGGCAGAACGCCTTGCAGACCAGCTACAACAGCATGCTCGGACCCTCTGCCAACATGCTAAATAACATTAACCCTTCCTTGAGCCAGGCTTATGGAGGGTATGGGAGCATGCTGTCTGCCCTACAGGGCAACTCTCCGAACTCCTATAATGCAAATGCTACAAATCCTAACATCGCAAATAATACTAATAGTCTGCAGACTGCTTATTCGGGGCTTATGGCAAATGCAGGAGCTCAAACGCAACAGTCCACAGCTACACCCGCCACCACAACAACGAATCCAAATAGTACATCTATAGCAGGGACTAACAATAATTACAATCCAGCAACTCCAAACAATCCTATGCCGGGTGGAACTAATACTGGCATCAATCCTACATCGGGATTGCCGTATGTTAATGGGTACGACCCGAATCCTGAAATAGCGGTCCAATTGAGGCCGTCGCAGACTGCTAATAATGGGGCTGTGGCTTCTGGCAATCAAACATCCACCACTCCATCGACGCCGCAGAATCGTTTTGGGTTAGGGCCACAAATAAGTGGAGGTCAGGCAAATCCAAACTTGCAACCCCAGGGCGCTTCGTTCCCATCTAATCC
>QGNH01001891.1_pt1 | contig 18121 bp, 27 predicted proteins | sample 1735481 | NCBI WGS metagenome assembly QGNH01 (sample SAMN09239004, study PRJNA386568) | Viral metagenome, whole genome shotgun sequencing project.
GACACAGATTGACATGATTTGACATAATTTGACATTTAGAAGGGACCGTATGGTTTTAACTCGAAGGGTAACGTTTAGAGCAAATCTCCAAAAAGGAGACAGAGTACAAATTCCAAAGATTATCAGGTGGGAATTCAAACTGGAACAAACTCAACTTTTAAAAGTAGGTTTCAGTGTACCAAACAACTTTAAAGGTTGGCAATTTTTTTATGCAAAAATGGAAAACGCTGGGCGCATCTCTATCCCAGAGACAATACTATCACAATGGCAAGAAGAAAAAACAAACCTGCCCGGGAACATCGTAGAAATAACCCTTGAACCCACATAGCCCCAAGAAGCAGATGAATACATTAAAATTGAGGGAGAAGTGTTCTGCGAAACCAAATTTTCTACGATTAGTCTTTGCATCTTTTGTTTTAGCCTCAGAATTCAACATCTCTTGCACATCACTAGCAAATGTAGCTGTAAACCTATTCGCTTCAGCCCTTGCAGGATTACTATTTAGCAAAGGGCTCAACTACATTAGAGAAGCCCCTAAACGACCACTATCTCAGATAGAAGGCATCGTTACTAAAGCGGCAAACAAATACGCTCTCTATTGCATACAAATTGCCATGTTTTTTCATACTGATTTCCAATGAAATTCTTCACTTTCTGTTGTAAGTCTTGCATAAAAATATTAGGTCTTGAAGAAATTCACGCGATAAATTGTTTTTTAGTGGTCAATTATCATGAGTGTTAGTGAGCTGGTTATGCCTGCTGTTTGTCTTATGCGTAATTTTATTATGTCTTTTATCTTTTCAATTGTTTGTGCTTTGACTTTGATTATTAGGTCGTAGACGCCGTATAGGGCATGTCCTTCTTCTATTCCATCAATATTTTTTAGACTTGCTAATACTTGGAATGATCCCAATTCCGTATTTACTAACACAACTGCAGATATCATACATTTTCCTCTTTGTTTCGCATGTACTCTCTACAGAATAGTTAAGGCTGTGTTGTTGCAAGTTAGCTATCACATGGTTTCTTATTTCTCAATGATCCTATGGGTGATTTAAGTCGAAGCTAAAAAGGAAGGGTTGGTTGTATGGAGTTTTGTAAAGAATGCGGTTCCCGTCTTGAACCTAAGACGGTTAAGTTGGGAACGCAAGTATTGCTTGTGTTATCGTGCAGAAAGTGCGGACAAAAAACGAATGATGAAGCCAAAGCCAAAGGCAACATCATAACACATAGTCTTAAACAAATGGTTTCAGTAATAGACAAAGAAAATCAACTAAGCGTTTTGCCGACCATACAGGTTGCATGCTCAAAATGTGGAAACAACTCTGCTTACGCTTGGTAGGTGCAAACAAGAGGGGCGGACGAATCATCCACCCAATTCCTAAGATGCACAGACTGCGGCTACACATTTAGAGAGAGCAGCTAAGCAGAATCAAAGCATTGAGTATAAGAACAAAATTAACCACTATTAAATAGACAAATCATGCAAAAACAAAAGTAACCCGAAGTCAATGGCTATTTTCCAAAGTCAACAATAATCTTTTCTAACTTTTTGGCGTTTTACGATGAGCAATTTATCTAACGAAAAAAAATATGTACGATTGATAGGTTACTCAATAGCTTTTATAATTCTAATAATTTTAGTTGGTATAATTTTTTATTACGGCCTCTACACTTACAAAATTATTCCTTCTGGTTCACCTCAAATAGTTACTGAAGAAATAATGACTGGAGTTTTGGGTTTCTTGGCAATTACTATTCTTGGAAGAGAAATTGAAGTTGTTTCACGTCGATTATTTGGTCCAAAACGATCAAACATGATTCTAACAATCTTCAGGTTCATAGCCTATATTGTGTTAGCCTTGATCCTATTAGCAATCGTGGGGGTATCTCCCATGGCCCTTCTCGCCGGTGGAACGTTTGCTGGGCTTGTTCTGGGCTTGGCAGCTCAAACTGTTCTTTCTAACATCATAGCAGGAATAATGATTATACTGGCACAGCCATATCATGTTGAAGATAGAATTACTTTCGTCACGTGGCAGTATGGCCTTGTTGTGCCTTCTTATCCACCAAAATTCTATTCACAAGATTCCATCATACCAGGATACAGTGGAAAAGTTACGAATATCGGTTTAACATATACAGTTTTGCGACTTGACGATGGTCCAATAATCAAAATCCCAAATAGCATAATGGTTGTAGCTGCCGTAGTATCTCATGAACTTAAGGAGAGATGGGTTAGAACAAAATATGAAATCCCTAACAGCTTAGATCCCAAAGAAGTTATTTCAATTCTAACTGTCACTTTGAAAAAAAATGAATATGTTACAAAACCTGATTCTCTTCGTGTTTTAATTAACACAACTACCGCTACCTCATATGTCATTTCGATTGATGCAATTTGCAAAGGAAGCCTGGAGGAACCTCCAAGAAGCTCTATTTTAGTTGATGTGATGGCGGCAATTAAGCGACTGGTTGAAGAAAACAAAAGAATTCAAGAAACAAAAACCTGACAAAAAATTCCACGTGAGTTTGATGTGTAATTCAAATCACTCAGAGTTATGCTCTACTGATAGAATGCATTTTTAACCAGGCAAAAACCAGAAGTCAAACGTTATTTGAGGGCAAGCAGACGAATCAAAATCCTCAAACATATTTGACGATAATCAAATAGTTGATGCCCGCGAAGCAGCAAAAAATTGCTCTGTGTTAGCCATAACAGTAACCCAAAACAATAACTGAATTTTATAGTTAATATCATTGGTTCATTTTTGTTTCTATTTTGAAGTTTATCGGACGTTTTTGCTCTTCAAATATTTTGAGGGGCATAAAGGGTGATTAAGCGGATTTAACCGTGCGCTAACTGGGATAGGTGGCAAAAATAGCAGGGGTGCGCCTTTTCACATGTTAGCAGTCAGACCCGCCCAACGATTGAATGGCTCTAAGCTACTTCTTTTTCTTTCTGTTAATTCTTCTTACGATTCGAGCGAATATAAGGGAATGTTGTTACAAACTGAAACAACAACCCGCTAAGTTAGTTATAATAATTAAGAATAGTTGAGTTTGAATTATCCTTAATTTTGACTTTCACTTAACCCTCCACTCCTTCAAAATGTCGTTCCAACATTTTCTTTTTTCTTGCTTATGGAAAGTGTACAAAAGTAACAGGTTAGCTTTTGATGCTAAACTGTGCTGTTTCTACACTCATCATCAGAACATAAAAAATATAAATAATAATTTCTTGGTTGTCTTATCCTATGGCGTCCAATCGGCGACAGGCCTTTGCCCCAATCATTGGGCAGTGAACTTGACCAGAGTCCTTGCCGCACACGCACGTTTAATCGCTTGCAATATTAAAGAGCGACAATAGACAAAATGCAATGCTAATTTCGGTGGTTACTTAGGGTACATTTGGGCGATGTACGCTTTATCCTTGTCTGAAAGATCAGTATTGTTGTTTGTGCCTTTGCAATCCGTGAAAAGCTCCGGCGGAAACATGTACAGCATAATTGAATCTGGATCGAAGAGGCTTGCTGAGACGCCATCGGGAGAGTATTTTTTTAGAATATTCTTATCAATCGTCTGCTTGTTCCAATTGTTGGGCGGACCAGAGAAGTAAGCGTATACCGCTTCCTTGTTCCATTCAAGTTTCTCGTTAGGCGACTGGTGCTCGTGGGCACATCCTAATGCGTGCCCGAACTCGTGCACTACCACTCGCCGCCATTCCTCATCAGGTGTGTTCTCGTCGAGCCAGCCAAAATTCATCGTTGGCTGTTCTCTTGGAAAATAACTAGTGACAAGACAATCTTGACCGATGGCTGACCAAGAGCCTTGACCAGCATTGAAAGCGATTCGAACCTGCTCATCTTGTGTATTCACAAGGATGATTTTAATATTTGCATATTGCATCCATTCGCTTGCCATGTCAATGGCTTTTTGTTGCTGCGCAGACGAGCCACCTATGAAACGGCATTTGAGTTCGGACCCTCGCTGCCACATCTTTGGTGTGAGAAGGCACATCCGGTCCCCAAGAACGACTTGCCTATGATCAAGGTCTACGAACGCTTCGCGTGGAGTTTTGAAATTTGTGCCTTTTAACGTCCTAGCCACATTCATTTTGTGAGCTTCAGCAAACGCGGGATTCTCCATGTGTTCGGGTATAATGCGATCGCAACAGATTTTTAGACCGTGCCCCTTCTCATTCATACCTCTTTCATCCTCTACTAACTGGTAATTTGCTATTTTATAAATAAGTTGTTAGCGCTAGCAATCTCTCACAAGCGCCTGTTAATCTGCGACCATATCTCCCGCACCGTTCTTCTTTTTTTCTCATTTATCTTTCGCCGGCCGTCCATCGATAAATACTTAAGTGAAGATGGCTGGACGCGTTTCCCGCATAACGGTTTTTGGGCGATCGAAATAGCCCTGAAAAGATGAAGAATTGGTGTTTGTTTAAAATCAATTGAGTGCTGACTTTGTTAAGCATTTGAGTTTTGTGCAGCTTGTGGGCGATCAAAAGGCTTATTAACAAACAGTTCCCTAAAACAATTGAGGAATTTTATTTGTCTTTTTTTGCGAAAGAAGATTCGAGCAAGATTGACGAATTGAAAGCAAAAATAAAGCAATCGTTTGATTATTTCTTGAAGCATCCAACAATAAAACCCTCTGAGGTGGAAATTCTGGATGATCACATTCTAAAGACAGATAATAAGACCCTTAAACTTGTGCAGACAGATACAACGCCATTTGAAATAGATGTTGACTATTTTGAAATATGGGTAAATCAGCTTTTTCTAGAAAACCAAAGTCAAATATGGGTGACAACAGACCCAACAGTACTAGCTAACACTGAATTTGGGTATGGAGGCAAACCTGACGTTTCTGTTCCTAATGTTGTAGGACCAGATAAAATACAAAAGATGATGCCCTCAGCACCAATCCCAAGCAGCGGAAAATTGATTATTAAAAACACTAGAGTTGCCGGATTCTGTCCATACAAAGGTGGGGAACTTCGATATACCATTCTCTTGTGTCAAGCCAACAGAGATAACTACGCGCAAAAAATCATGAAAATAGTTGAAGGCATTGCAGGTGCTTTAGATTATAGTACTCAACTAAGCACTTACTTGAAAGTTGCAGATGTTGTCATTGACGGCGTCGACGAACTCGCAGGTCTTAAAGCACCCTTGGTAGGATTAACTGGTACTAATGACACCTTCACTAAACCTGTTTGCGTTGCGCTAATAAACAAGCCAGGTATAGACAAGAACCACCTGTGGGTAATTGACAATAAACTTATGAAAGGCTCAAGTGCAGAGCAAGCGACCGATTTCACGGAAGCAGATTTTGCCCTGTTTAGCATAAAGAAATCAAAGACCCGCGATGATTACCAATTCCTGCCGTTTTATCCGACATTCAACAAAATAATGGAAGACGCATGCAGACCAGATGACGCTAGTTGGCAGAGGGCGCAAACCGACATGAATAGCCTATTTTGGACATTGGTTAACAGCCCCGATCTAACGACGGAGGATGCACAGGAGCTGCATAAGCAGTGGTGGGAAAAAGTCAAACACTTCCATGATATCATTCCAAAGCCTACGCAAGGACCTACGCCAGCGCCAAAATCAGTTCAAACCCCCGAAGGCTTGTCCGAAGAAGACTTAGAGTTATTTCAAAGAGCATCAAAAACTACTCTAGACAAAGAACACGAACGGCTGCTACAAGAATCGCTAAAACCACTCAAGTAGTAACTTTCTAACACAGCTACAGGTAACAGCAAGAAACGCTAAATCGCGAGGGTATCCTATATACGTCTTCCATGTCATTGTTTAAATTGATTGCTTAGTTGAAATTTTTTCCAGAAAATTTTTCAAGTGCCGGCGTGCTCAAGGCTTTGCCCTTTGGACGGAATACCATTTCTGCCTTAACGGATTGTTTTCTGGAGGTTGTCTGGATTTTTGATTGATTTCTTGAGATGTTTGATTAATTGCAGTTTTCTCTTGCATTACACGCTGTTTTCGGGCGCGAAGGCCTTCCACAAACGTACCTTCCCATAGAAAAAAGAGGGTCTTTTACCTTTCATTAGAACACATAAAATAACGGAAGTTCAAAGAAAAATCAGAAGTATGGGAATTGAAAGAAAATCTTTTGATATCCAGAAAACCCAAACAGTTTCAGGCTATGCCGTTTGTGGGTTAAACATTATTTTGATTTTTTTCTTTTGGGCTTTTCACTTTCACTATCCCCTCCACTGCGTCATAAAGTAGTTTGACCATTTGTTTTATATGCGGTTTGAGCTGATGCATGTGCCCCAAGTGATTTGGCTTGAAACAGAATTCAGATAGATTGTTTGGAGGCCTAGCAAGTTATGGGTAAGACTATCCCCTCATATCGAATAGCTATAGAAGATGAGATTAGCCGTTGGAAGGGTTTTAGAAATGCTTTATCAACTGAAAAAGAAAAACAAGCCTTTGATCAAATAATAGATATGAGTAGAAATCTGGCTTCTGCGGGAAGTTGCGCATGCAATCCAATACTCTTTGAGCCAATGGCTATGAGCATTCTTGTGGCTCAGCAAAAGAAAATTCAGGAACTCGAAAACCAGTTAAGCAATCTGCCATTGCAGAAAAGTAGAGAGACCTACACATGGCTAAATTTACAGACGGCAACATTCTCGATAGGCTAGACGACTTAGAAGCACCACCTCTAGTCAAAATCTATACTAAGATAATTAGCAGGAAATACAAGAGAAGATATCCTTATGCTTATCCTAAGCATTTGGTACCTGTAAGCGCATGTTACAATGAGTTGATTGTGGATTTTTTAAAGGAGAAGCGTTTGGAGGAAAGAATCTACATCTTGGGTGAGACGATGCTTTTAGCGCTCACTCGACGAAAAGGGGAGGCACCCCAAAATGGCAACAAATAACTTACCCCAAGCAAAGACTGCTAAAGAAGAGTTGCTGGAGCTTTTTGAGAAACAATCTAAGATCTTCCAAGATGCTGTCAAGTGGACATTTGCATGCTGGATTGGGATTGGGGCATCGTAGTTATTCACGGATAAATTTTTCTTTAACGTGGACCGCATTGTTGCTCTTAAGGAACTCCAAGAGAGCGGTTTTATCTGGCTTGAAGATGATCCTAAGGGCACCTCTGAGGTTATTGTGCATTTAACGGAACAAGGAAGGGACGAAATCGTTTAAGTATTCTATTCAAAAAAAGGCAAGAAAGAGCTAAAGTGCCTCTTCAAAAGATTTGATTCAAACAAACCTTTCTCTTAAACTATCTTTAGGTTTCCCGTTGCAGGCGCGTTAGAAAGCAAAATTTTCAACACCTCACAAGCCTTTTGATAACCAGTTTTATCAAAAAAGTTAAAGTAAGCAAGTAAAGACAGCATGGTTAAGTGATAATTTGGAAGAAGTAAACTGGTCCTCGGTAAACAAGATTCTTAACGACGCAACAAGGAGAAGCATACTCGAGTTACTGGCTGAAAGCCAAACTCTTAGCTATACGGAAATAATGACTATTTTGCACATAACCAATACTGGCAAGCTAAACTACCATTTGAAATTACTTGGGGCTCTCATAGCTAAGGATGAAGAAGGAAAATATTTCCTGACCGAAAGAGGAAAGCTCGCTGCAAATATGATGAAAACTTTTCCAAAAAAAGTGCGAGTAGAGAAGAAAAACCAAACGGTAAAAATTGCAGCCGGTGTTTTGATGGTTCTTTTGGGGGTTGCCTTGATTGGTTTTGCTGTTGTTGTTTTCTTGAATACGTCCGTCCATACCGGGGAAATTATGCAAACTGAAAATTTCTCTAATCGCACCATTCCCCAGAATACGACTGCAATACTTTCTGTCGATTACCTGCCCAACTTAATGCTTCAAAATTATCTGTTGTTTGGAATGCCTCAAATTCAGTACATGTCTATCTCCTTAATTCCACTCAATATAATGCTTTACACCTACAACAAAATAGTACATACACTGCATGGAACTTCAATGGACTGCCGCCAAATTACATTGGTCAATATGAATTGCAGAAGGGAAGCGTTTCTATGACAGTTTCACAAGGGTTTTATTCCCTCGCGGTTGGCTCTAGCTCCCAAGCAACCTTAAATTCATTAACTTTCACATTGCATAGATTGCCCAATTATAATCCACTTGATGTTATCGAAGTAATTCTCTTTACGTTAGTATTTCTTGCACCTGGAATTGTTCTCATGATTTTGGGTCGTTCTATAGTTAAACGGCGATTATGAGAATGAGAAATATCATCTAGCCTGCATCTGTTTCTAAATTGCTGAGGCATATCAATTTTGATGAAACGTAAGTCAAAAAGCACGGTAACTTCGCCAACCAATCTTTGGAACTGAAGTAACAAGTCTGGTGTTTCCTATTTTAGGAGCACGCATGCGCGCCCGCAAACAAATAAGCCTACCTTATGTCTAGTTAAAAAGTGCTGGGCAGAAACTTTCTTGCCCAAAAAATCAACCTATAAAACCCCGCTATCTTCTCGCTCTAAGCTACAGATAACCCGCTATTTTTGCTTGGAATCTGTCAATTGTTACTACATAAGCGGTTATGCTAAATTTTGCCCCAGACGTTTTTGGGGAAGGAAACATTTTGCGAGCGGTCAAATCGGCAAAAGGATCGTGGTTTAATGTGATAAGCAACTTCCAGCGACTTCTAAGTTCCAGCCAATGCTTGAGGGGGAGTAAGAAACTTTGGCGCATAAAAAATGGGGCAAGAGCAACGGCACTGTACTCGACGTATTCCAAGGCAGAGCAGGCAGAGCAAACGCCGCAATCTTTGAAGTCCTCGCCAGAGAAAGCCCTCAAACAATCAAACAGTTACTTAAAAGAATAACCACGTATGAAGGACTTGAAGAAACCTACTATGCAAGCCTTACCAAGCGTTTGCGCAATCTTACGGATACTGGTCTTATAGAAGAAATGAAACCAAACCCGAAAGGCGCCCCAACATGCTACAAGTTATGTGTCAAAGCGATCTTGGCAAATGGTTCCCGCGACAATGTCCTGGTCGAGGGATCAATAGGCGAACTGTTGCAGGCAACGTTCCCAGACGGCATAATATTGGAAGTCGTTGGCAAGAAGGGGATCCTGAGAATAAACCTTGCAGAATATGAAATCAAGAAAACAACTGATCAAAACCAAAATGGAGGTAAACAACTATGAAAACACCAAGCAAAATATCACATTTTAACAAGTTAACATCTTCTTCTGCAAAAAAGGGCGTACTCGCATCTATCATTGCAATCCTTGTTCTTACGGTATTAGAATTTCCTCCGCCGATAGGCTTTGAAACCCGACCGCAGTCTGACGTGTCTCCCGTCTGGTTGACGTTCTTCCTTATCATACTGATTGTTGAAATCGCGACAATCCCAATGATCTACAAGCGTCAGAGAATTGGGAGCGGGCTTGGCATTCTCGCCGCAATCCTCAATATTCTGCAGGTAATCGCTGACCAAGCACACTTGATGCAGCCAGAAGTTGCACCATTGGGCTATTCTGTTCTAGAGGGCATGGTTGTGATGGCGTCGTTAGCGTTGGCTTACTTTTCATGGTCGGCCAGACAATCTGCGCTAGGAAAAACCCAAACCGAGGTGAGAAACCAATGAAAAAACTCAATGAATCCCAATCAACAAGAAAACTTGAAGCCAACAATAAATTTAACTCAGAAACTGGCAGATCCACCCGCAAGAACGTTTGTCGGGTTGGATTTTGGGCTGCACTCCTGACCTCAATAATCGCCGCTGCATCTTTAGTGATCGGTTTTGCAACCCCTGCAAGGGCGGGACCCCTCGCCCAACCTGGGAGCATTATCCCATATCCCTACACAAATGCTGCATCCTTCATACCCTCCGATTATATATGGCTGTATCCAGGAATTCTCTTAGCACTAACATTCGCCGTACTTATGACTTGCATTCACCGCCAAGCCTCCGAAGACAAGAAGATATTCAGTCAGACCGGTCTGTCCTTCGCCCTCATCTATGCGGTCGCGATCACCACTGATTACTTCATTCAGCTTGCCGTTGTCCAGCCCAGCATTCTGAGCGGAGAAACCTCGGGTCTATCTTTGTTTACGATGTATAATCCTCACGGCATCTTCCTTGCTATAGAAAGCCTAGGATATCTAATGTTGAGTGTATCGCTTCTCTTCGCAGCCGCCGTTTTTGCCAAAGGTAGAGTAGAAGGTGCAATACGATGGCTTTTCGTCACAAGTTTTGTCTTGGCGATCGGATCTCTTGCCTTTTTTTCAATGTCAGGATATGACATTATCGCGTTTGAAGTGACTATCCTCACGATAAACTGGATAGTGCTGATAGTTACAGGCGTACTGTTGAGTATCAAATTCAAGAGAGCTATGTGATAGACAAGAATAGAAGACATGAAAGTAACTCAATAAAAATGCAACACACATCTTTTTTTTATTCGACTAAGTTTTATGACATCGTCAACAATTGCGGCAAATTCATAAAATTAGATGTTAACTTGAATACCTCGTCTGTGCGGTTTTGACAGTTTTGGGTAGTTTCCGCGAGACCCCCTCACAAGGAAACTCCGTGAAGGGGGGTTACAAGGAGTTTCCATGAAGGTGCCAGATTGTTTTTGAATTCACGCTGCAAGTCATGGAAGGTGACAACAAATTGGTTAATCTTATAGACGATTGGGAAGTCCTCGCTGATTATGCGGGGGATAAGCTTGGTTTTTACCAACTCCTTGGCAGTGATGGCGAAATAGAAGTCAGGGTGCAAACGGGAAGACTTGGCTTTAAAAAAGAGTTTGCGAAAGGCGACGATCCGGAACTGCTTACAATTCTGGATGTCTGCAAAAAACGCTGCTATATTCAGATAAGCGAACATCTGCGCGACGAAGACTTCTTCAAGTAACGGAGACAAAATTATGAGCTGTAATTTAGAAGAACCTGCAATAATGCCTTTAGTTGAAAAAAGACCATTCGAGAAAAGGCAAAAAATATGCATCGTCTGTGGCAAACCCGCTGCTGGCGCAACAAGTTATCTCTTCATGGCTAGCGGAAGAAATAAAATAGGTGTACCTTTCTGCAAACTACATCTAGACAATCATGAAGCCTATGCTTCGCCGGTATTTGAAAATCAAACCGCTTTGGCGCTATTCAAGAGGGAACACCCAGGACTCTACAAACGATGCGTTGCAGACAAAATTATCCTTTTTTTGAGACCTCCCAAAACCAAGGAAGCCCTTGAGCACTAAACTTATTGGAGGTGGGATGGAATGGCTGGATTTGCAACAGAGACAACGTCTCCTAAAAGCACCTTTGATGAGAGCTCCGTTCCCTGCAATTGCAAATCAGGATCGGCTTATAATACGAGCTGCAGCCCCCTAAACCCATATAGCGCTAGCAAAAAAAAGTCCAGAAAGAATAGTGTTCAGACAAAAATCGAAGTATTCAAAGGTAGAGAACAAAGGGTGAATTGCGCCATATTTTGCGTTCTATCCAAAAATTTCCCTTTGGCAATTTGGGACATACTTCAAGATATAAGGCACGATTTGATTGGCTTCAAACGAATCAAATATGCCATCATCAATGTAAGAGTAAGAGCTCTTGAAAAGCAACGCTATCTGCGAGTCTTCGGCTATAGAACCATAAGGAACGGCGGAAAAACAAAACTCTACAAATTAACGACAAAAGCGCGTTTAGCAATTGTACTTAGCACCATAAGCATAGATGATTTCATTAATGTCTTAGAAGAAACATCTGCACTAAAACTTCTTAAGGAAATCTCAAAGTAGAATTCTTAGCAATTATTCATTTTTTTAGGTCAACCAGTAGAGAGGTTTTTTTTGTGAATTGCCAGTAGCACTGGGACTGTTACTTCCAACAACTCAAAAAAATAATCAACTATAATTTATGCCCAAATAGCTATCATAACTACTCCATTTTTTTATTGGAGTAATAGAAGATTAAATATTTCGTTTCTCTTCATCTCTTTTATTTACAATATACCGATTTCTAATTCTGTAACCACGCACTAAAAAAAGACGCCATAAAATGTCCTTGTATTTCCTATCTTGTCATAATTATCAAAGGTCGCAAATGGCATTTTCAATACTTATATCATTGATTGGCTCTAAGTTTTGAAATATTTTTTGGCAAAATTAACAAGTTTAATTATTGACGGAAAGCGATTTGGAAGTTCGAGAAGGGATTTGAAGCCGTCACCAGTGGAGACCTCAACTGCATTCCCCTTTTTCTCATTTCAGAACTATGTTTTTTCTCGCATATTACTTATGCTAAAACCAACTTTTGCTTCTAATCGCATTACAGTTTGGGCAACATAACAGTATTGTTTCATCCAGAAATTCAGTAACAGTTTCTTCACAACCGCAACGGCATTTATCATTATTTATCATATTTTCATCTCCAATTTGCTTTAAGGCAGGTCATACATTAACCAAAAAGTTGAAGTTCAGCGTGGCTTATTGCGTAGCAGTAAGGACACAAAACCATTTTTTGGATATCTTGTTTACGCTGTCGTGATATACTTCCCACAGGTAAAATATATTTATTTCCTAACCGCTCTGACAATCCACCCCTATAGGAGTTAGTTTCTAATCAGGATAGTCGACTTTTGTACAAGCAACTTGGAAAACAAATTAGTCAATCTTTGAGTGTTGGATTGCTATTTATTTTGCTCGTATAATAAACGGAAACAGAAACACGAATCTCAACTAACTAACTAACTTTTGGCAACAAGTGTCACAATCACTAAAAATATCACTCATGAACTTCGATCAAACATTGAGCTAAATAAAGCAAGATACGAATAAGCTTCTAAAAAATAAATCAAACTAAGCAAATTTTATAAAGAAGAGTGGCAAATGAGCAAATGCTGAGGTTCTGGTTATGTTCACAAAAGATGTGGAAATTTGCATTTTACATCTTTTCTATCCTTAAAATTGCGTCTAGGGCCTCAGCAAACCCTAACTCTCCAAGTTTCAAACAATCTTAATTGCCTTTTCAGGAAACATGCAAAAGTCCAGTGGCGGATGATGGGTGGGACTTGAACCCTCAAGCCAGTGGAGATATCACTCGCAAAACCCCATTTCTTTTTTTTGGCGTAAATATGTCGTTTTGATCGCCTAGTAAACGATACTATCGTTTATGGAAGCTATGAAACGACACTGTTGTTTGGTGCTGCCAGAATTCCTTTAAACTTTTGCGGCATTGGTTGTTTAGGTTGTTATTAACAACTCAATGAGACAAGGCAAGCGCTTCTATGAAGCTTTGTTTGGTTTCATTCGCCGCCTTTGAGTGGCGTCCAAGGTGACATTATGCATAAAACAAATGTTAAGAAACAGTTAGAAAGAAATAGAAAAAGTCAGAAAATTAAAATTCCCAAAATGATAATTTTGGAAGATTGTTTGAACGATAAAAAAATTGGCGAATTCATCTCTATGTCGACTCGAGTCGAAGTCATGGGTAAGATAAAAGGAGAATTGGAAGTTCATCTTGTCCCCGATATAGAGAAGGGCGAAATCATAATTGATTTATTCGGCAACGGAAGCTTCCAATTAAATGACATCTATTAGAACAAAATCTTGAACATAAAGAGTTTAAACTAAAATAAGGTAATACATCATGAGACGAAATATATGCTTTACTTCTTCGGTAGAAAGGCGAATGTCTAACCTTCGAAAAACTATCGCTGATCTTCCTCATAAGCCTAACATCGATGCACAAATTCTTAGAAACGAGTGGATCAGCCAGCTTGATTCATTGTTTAGGATGGCTATGTCGATTTCTACGGGCAGGGTCGATCAACAAGAAGTTCAGAATATGCCGAAGGATATATCGCCGAAAGAGCGGCAGTTGTGGGCTCATGTAGCTGCTCATACTGCTGAGGTTATGGGTAATTTGGCAAAAGGGTTTGAAGAGCGACAGTTTGATGACGATTTAGCTAAATTGGAGAAGTTAGTGGATGACATCAAGATTCTTCAGGATCAAGCAGATCAACAACAAAATACAACAAAAGACGGAAAAACTGAAATCAAACATGATGCAACAGAAACCACAAAAGTTAATGATTCCTGATGATCCTGTTGTTTTTTCAAGAGATTTTTTGGCTTTATTGCAAAGGATTACCAGGCTGGGCTTCTTCGGGATGAGAGCAAGCGTATTGCGGTTCGCTGGAGCAGGCAAGGAGGAAAAACCACTTGTATAGCATTAAGGGCAATCTCGTTTGCACTCAACAAGCCCAAAACAGTAACACTTGTTGTTGCGCCAACCTTGCGTCAAAGCATGATTATAAGTGATCGCATTCAAGATTTTCTCCTGAGTTTACCTAAAGAGACGAGATTACAGCTTGTTGAACGCATGCAACGTACAACCATCCGTTTTCAGAATGGTAGCCGAATAGTTTGCTTTGCCAAATAGCCCGCAATTGCTTCGAGGATACACTGCAAACCAAGTTATTACTGATGAATCAGCATTTTTCAAAGATGATAGATTAGTCTTCTACAATGTACTCTATCCAATGCTTTCCACAACCGATGGAACATTAATCGCTAGCAGCACCCCTTGGAGCAAAGATAGTGTTTTCTACCGTATGTGCCAAGCACCAGAATTCAGCAAGCACGTTACAACATGTGAAGACGTTGTCCGAAGCGGTTTGGTTAAACAAAGTTTTATCGATGAAATGAGAAATCAATTGCCATTTGAGCGATTTCAGCGGGAATTCATGGCTGAATTTGTCGAAGACATTGATGCATGGTTAACACAAAGTCTGATTGTCTCTTGCATTGACAGTCAACTCACTTTCTTTGATTTTCAGGTAACCCCTGTCGGAGAATTTTATATTGGGGTTGATTTTGGAAAGGAACATGACTTTAGCGTTGTAGTAATAATTCAGAAACAAGGTTCCATTCTAAAGGTAGTTCATGTTCACCGTTTTCCATTGCACACAGAATATGCTAGCGTCATTGGCTACATCAAAAGCCTTCAAGACCGCTGGAGAACAATCCGAGCAATATATTCTGACATAACCGGAGTGGGTAATTATATTGTTGAAGACATGTTTCGAAGCGGTATTCGAGGCGTAATCGGAGTTAACTTTACAGTCAAATCAAAAGAAGAGATGGCCACTATTCTTAGAAAAAAAATGCGCAATGGAGAAATAAAAATTCCTTACATTCCCACAAGAAAGCTCGATGATATTGATTTAACGGCTGAATTGAACGTAGAGAAGTTTGAGCTTATGAAAACGGGTCACTTGCGTTTCAGTCACCCTGAAGGTGGACATGACGATGTGTTCTGGAGCCTTGCACTTGGTGTTTACGGTGCCGTAAAGGCTCCGTTGCCAGGTGTGGGCGCCGTTATGGGATAGTACTGTAATTTGATGGTGTTCTCTAAATCTCTCAGGCTTTTCTCAAAATTTCTTAGTAACTTTATGGGAATAGGTAGATAATTATGGATGTTCCTGAAAATGAAAAAGAACTCTTTAGTGCAGACGACAGATCAACTGATCCCAACAAAAAGATGGTACACGTGTTAGGGGTTGAAGTAACTGCGAAGCCTGCTGACCTACGCATTTACATTAATGGCAAAGATATTCTAGAGCATTACGTTTTAGATACTCTGTTGATTACCGCAAAAAAGCCTCAGTTGAATGAATCTAAATAATTGACAAGTTTTGGGTGATTTCCTATGCCTGCTCGCAGTAGTATTAGTGTTTCTGGTACTGATCGCAATGTTTCTCCTGATGTTAGTAATCAGCAGATGCAAGAGCAAATTCACTTCGGTTGGCGTGGTGATGGCGAACTCTAGTTATGTTAATACTAAGTATAAACAGAGAGGAAGTGGAGTTGGCTTTGTTTCTCAACCCAATACGGCAATTTGGGACCTAGTTTGGGGTGTTACGCCAATTGAAGATTTGGCAAAATACAAAGATTTAGCTACAAGAATTCCCTATATTGCTGCCTCTATTCGTGTTAAAGCTAACATGGCTATCAGCAACGGGTTTGAGCTGGAAGGTGGCGAAGAGGACGTTCGCGTTTGGTTGATGGAGTGGTGCAATAAGCATAATTTTCTGCAGACTTTGCGTGTTGTTGCTTGGGATATGATGGTTTATGGTAATGCTTACCAAGAGCTTTGCAGTGATGAGAATGTGCCTCCTGAACTGTGGTGGCTTAAAGGGCTAGATCCATGCCACATGCGGGTTCGCCGAGACGAATATGGTAACGTCTTTGGATATATTCAATTGCTGACTTTCCCGCCTGTGCCTTTTACAGCTCAGGAAATCATGCATTTCAAAAATGAGCCGAAGAGTAACTGGTATGAAGCTATTTACGGTACTAGCGAAATTAGGCCGTTGTTGTTAAACCAAAAATATATTGATTCTTATGAACAGGATATGGCAACTATTGTTTACAGCTACCCGCCACCCGCATGCTATGGAAGACGATTAGTGCTTCCACGCATGACAATCAAGGAACTTAATGAAAAATTGTGCATAATCAATAGAATTGTTGTCCACCCAAAATATCGGACCATCGGTTTAGGGGCTAAACTAATTCGTGAAACCCTCCCGCTCGCAGGAACAGCATACGTTGAGATGATTGCAGTTATGGCTAAGTATAATCCTTTTGCAGAAAAAGCAGGTATGCAAAAAATTTCGCCGCAGCAGTCAGTAGATAGCGTTTCGGGAATTTCTGAAGTGCTTTCAGAGTTGGGTTTTGACTTACAACTCTTAGGAAGCGAAAGATATGTCAAAAATAAACTTAAATTAACACCCGACCAACTGAGTTTAGTAAAAAAAGCGTTTATAAAAAATAAACATCCAAGATTCAAAAAAGAGTTTACAATTGGTCGGCATCAACCCTTCGGAAGCACTAGCGACTTCAATAAAGCCGTACAAAATGCTGATTTAAATAAAATCGCTAAGCTGATAAAACTTTTTGGAGTTTTACTTCAAACCAAGGTTTACCTATTTTGGTCTGCCCCTTTTGAAAAAAAGGAAAACCCCATAACCCTTTGAGAAGACGAAGGAGAATTGGTAGCTTGTTTGTTTAATGTTGAAATAACTAGTTAGTTAAGTCTACTCTTTTCTTAATTGTTACTACGTTAATCCAGTGTCCAAACGCTTTTCCTTCTTGGGAGGCGGGAGAGGCGGGACAAAGAGGGAGAAAAATTATGAAATGAATAAAGAATTCAGTCAAGAACATATAATGAAAATTTGTTTAGCTCCAGAACTCTATCTGGTAATGACTAAATATCATGTTCAAAAAGAAATCGGCAAAACCTACGCTGGCCTACTATTGTTAACTAAAGCGCTATACCAGGAAGGGCTAATCTCGAAAGACGTGTATGAAAAATACATTTATCGGTATTCAAGGAAGCTTGTTCCAGAAGAGCAACCACAAAAACTATCATCCGAGCAGCAAAAAGAGAAGCAGAAACTTGATGAAAAAGCCAGATCATTTTCAATGGCTTTTAGTCAATGGAGTGATGATCACCCCGATCCAGATTGGCGACAAAAATGGATTAGCCAAGCAGAAAAATGGCAAGACAAAATTCCAGAAGCTAAAGAGTTTTTGCGAAAAGTTGGGAAATAAATTTGGGTTATCGGTCCAAGAATTTGTCATTTTCAGCAATAGCTGTTAATATGATTCAAATTACCATCAACGGATCGTTTGTAACAAAGCCTAACTTCGTTTAGGTGCTCGCCATCTCCGATTGAATGGAGAAAGGATAACGGCACAAAAAAGAAAAAATATTTATGTTTACCTATGTTGGTGGCGTTTTATTTTCTGATTGAATTTCGGCTGTGATTTCTTCGATGGGCTTAGGCGCCGGTGTAGTTGCCATTGTGTAGCCTATCCATGCGCCAATTCCTAAAATGGCGATAAATGCTACAGAAATCAGAATCAAAACTGCATCGAGCCTAGTTGCCTGAGTGTTTAGGTTAAACAGTCCTGGATCAGCCACTAAAACTACGTAACCCAAAGCGACTATAACGCATACTGCGAGTATTGCTCCACCAATTCCTTGATCTTTACTAACCATTCCAAATCATCCTTAATGTTTATACTTCCGAAAGGTAAATCGTAAAAAGT
>QGNH01000200.1_pt2 | contig 18099 bp, 25 predicted proteins | sample 1735481 | NCBI WGS metagenome assembly QGNH01 (sample SAMN09239004, study PRJNA386568) | Viral metagenome, whole genome shotgun sequencing project.
ATGATATAACCTGATTCCACATTCATCTTGATATAACCTGGAGTTAAGACATATGTGATGTCTCGTGTAGTAGCCATTGGATTATTAACACCTGGTAATGTTGGAGTCTTAATATTTAATATAGCCCCTAATTTAGATCTAGTATCTGGTTCTGTATTAATCTTTGCTAATGCATCTTTATATTCTAACTCATATAATGTCATTGCTAATAAGACTAAATCAGATGGATTTGCTATATCTGATTCTCCTGCTAAAGGACCAGTTGATGTGTCTATCTCTGGGTTCCCGTTATCAAAATTACCAGAACCATATCTCATTGGATAATAAGGTCCCTGTTGATTTGTAGAAAAGACGGCCTGTACTAAAGAATAGAAATCAGCTGGTAACTTAACTTGGTAGTTCTCTACTTCAAGCAATGGTACACCATCCTTACCTGTAACTTTAGGTATAAATGATGGAAAAGCCCCTATCTTCTCAAGTGCTTCGCCAGCCCATTCTACCATGTCTGATATTTTATGATCTGCTTCTTTAAGATCAAGATCACTAAATACCTTGGCTATTACACGTTCAACACTAGCTAAACTATAAATCATATTTAGATTATTTAAAAAATCTTACTCCCAATAACCATCAACATGCCATGTGAATACAAGTTCCTGGGACGCTGCTATTGTATAGGCCACCCCCACAGAGAACCATATTGAAATATATTCTCCTGGCTGTACAACATAAGGAGTACCAAAAGGTAAATATGATACTACACCGAGGGATGTACCTACTGGGGCTGATGCAGGAATAACCATCTGACCGAGAGCATCAATACGTCCCTGTTTTGCTGGGGTTGTTGGACTATCAGCAGTTGCTGGGTTGGCTTGAAAATGCCCTACGTTTGCACCAACAATACATGAAGTCAGCGTTGCTGGGCCGGTTGCGCCTCTTGTCATTCCCGTTATGCTCATCCCTGTTATAATCAGATTTTTTGCAGGAACCAATGGTTGAGCTACGGTAAGAGCAGGGTTCAGATAGTTGAATATTATATATGCAGAATCTGCACTCAAAGCAACCGGAGTTGCACCGTTACCAACTCTCTGTATTCCGCTTAATCCAGCAGTTCCCCCTGTTCCTAATGCAGTAACCGAAGGAGCTGTTAACTGTGCTGGCAGTGTAGTCCAGTTATTCCATGTTGAGTTACTCCCAGTACCAGCACCTGAGTATTTTGACATTGCTGTTGCCCCTGCTGATGCCATGATATGCGACCAGGGTTTGCCCATTGCTATATCACCCATGTAAGCGGATGCCATTGCAATATTTATCTTCAGGGCTGTTCCAACAACAGACCCTGTGTTATGCTGACGGGCAAAGATAGGAACCTGCATTGCCATTGTCGGAGCAATACCGGCTGCCGGACGAGGTATTTCAACGAGTAGAACAGGATACTTACCCGAAGCAGCAGCAAAGAACGACACCCAGTCTTCATCAAACAATATATAGAAATGTGTTGTATTGGTCAGAACAATCCCGGCAGCAGCGAGCCTTGTAGGATCAACCGTAGTTTCTGACAGTTCGATTGCGTTATTGACTATCAGACAGGAAAGTCCTGCTGCTGTAAAGCGGAATAATGCGCCGTCTGTTGAAGTAGTACCTGAAGCAGTACCTATCAGTGATGCACCCCACTCAGCAACAGAGTTAGTAAATCCTGCTACTATATTTAAGTTAAGCATCAGTTCTACAACGGTGACAGCCTTATTGTAAATAGGGAATGTCCTATAACTCCTGATTATCGCACCCTGAGCAGCCGTTAAGTTTGCGCCTGCATTGAGTGTCAGATAGCCTGATCCCTGAGTGACTGTTGATGTTGTCTGTGGGGTATTCCATACATGACAGTTAACTGTAGTGTTCTGGAAGAACTCATTAAATAACAGAGTATCCATACCTACTTTAAGCCTCTGTTCAGGAGTGCTTGCCAATGCCCTGACTGTTCGTGTGGTTCCTGCTATAACAGTACCAGAGTCATACTCTGCTGCCATTGTTGCGAACCCTGCCTGTGCTACCGGAACGGGTAGAACTACATTTAAGTTGTGATTAGCGTCTACTTCGGATATATTACCTGAAGAATTGCCTGTTAATTTTACTGCCATATCTTAAAATATTAAAATGTTTATACTGCAATTACCTGTTGCTCCTTCAGGAGCTATTCCCCATATCGTATAACTTACTCCGTTTACTATTGATAACACCCCTGCACGAACACCCTGAATAATAAAATCAGAATCGGTGACAATAACCTGAATCACACTTGATGTCAATATTGCTGCATCATTCACCACTGTTTCAGTATAAGTATCCTCAACCCCAAAATTTAATACTGCTGTTGTTGTTCTGCTTAGTCCCGTCCCCGTTGCTCCTATTGGTCCCGCCGGCCCTGTTGCTCCTAAGTTAGCTACGGGCAAGGAAAGCCAATGTGTAGACCCATCTCCTATCTTAAAGATATTTAATGTAAGGTCAGCACCTATCTCGCCGGATGCCAGTATTGGATTAGCAGCAGTCCATTGTGATGTAGTACCCCGTTTCAGTTGTCCTATTCCAGCCATAGTCTATATATTTCCAAAATCAAAAGATTCAATACTCGTTAAAACATCACCCGGTAATCCACCGTCAAAATTTACCCAGTTTGTCCCGTTTGTGCCGTTGGTTCCATTAGTTCCTGCCGAGCCAGTAGATCCTGTTAGTCCCTGAATACCCTGTATTCCCTGATCACCTTTTGGCCCTGTTGCTCCGGTACTGCCTGTTAATCCTGTATCACCTTTTAAACCCTGTGGCCCTTGACTACCTGTTGCACCTGTATTGCCTTGCGGACCTTGCGGACCAGTTGCTCCGGTTAACCCAATTAATCCTCTTTCTCCCTGCGGACCCGTTGAACCCGTATCACCCTTTAGTCCTTGAATACCCCTCTCACCCTGTAACGCCTCAGAGATAGTTATAATAACATCATCAGCAGGTATAACGGTCTCTGTTATATTGATAGTTACATTATCAATAACATCCGGTAACTCAATGATATTTATTATAACCTCTTCCATTACTTAGGTGTTATAAGCCAGTAACCATCTCCACTTGTATCAGTTCCGTCTGCAAACAAATATTTTAATTCAACATGATAATTAGCAGGTGGAAGATTTAATACCTGTGCCGGTAGTTGTACTTTGCCATGAGTCCTATCAGAAAATATTAATGTTCCAGTAGTTGTACTAAAGACAACTTTGTCATTTAACAATAGGTTAACAGTTGCCCCGGTCAAATCTTTTTCAAGTCCATTTATTACAAGATTGAACTGGAGTCCTGGGAACCGTTTTCTGCTAACTCTTGGTTTTAATGTAAATGCCATCTTAGTAAGTATTCGTCACATAACAATCATTTCGGTAACTCAAATCAAAATTCATTCGGCAAGTCCATTTAGGGTACATCTTAAATTTGTTATCCAGTTGATCAATGGTAAATCCCTTGAAGACTTCTGTAATGTCATCCTCGATAAACTTTGTAGGAACCAATGTGCCTCCTGACTTAACGTTGTTAAAGAGATGAATTATATCCTCAATCAGTTTAGACTTAGTTTCCTTATAACTTCCGGTTGAAATCTTATGAATATCAATATAAAATATACAACTCATCGGACAGGTCATAAGCGGGTCCATTGGATTTGTCTTTTCATCAAACTTGGTGTCGCCGTCTTTTATCCAGAAACAAAATGAATCCCACGCATCAGAAGGAGTTAAAGGTATGGGGTCTTTGGTATTCGACTCAAACGAAGCCGGAAAGATGTAAAGATTGCCGTCACGTTCCTCAACTATCCTATCTGCTAATCCAAAAGACTTAGATAACCATGAAAGTCCGGTATCTAATTGCCCCTGTATAACCTGAATCTTGGCATCTAAACCTTTTAAGGTCAATGTTGGTATTTGAGGGTTTTTATATGACACCTTTTATCTTTTTTATAAGTTCGTCTCTCATTATCTCGCGGAGTTCTCCTTTTGATTTTGCCGTCATCCCTAACGCTTTCCCGAATCGCGTCTGGGTCTCTAAATAATTTGCCCATATTAAATTATCACTCGAAATTACAAACGTATCTTTAAATATTATTAGTTTCAAACTCTTGTNNCCCATCCACTTTAGAGTTACAAACTCTGTCTTACTGAAAGGTGCTTTTTTCTTTGCTGTAATTGTCGCCGATGAATAATGCTCCTGTTGTCCTGTCTCTACGTTCATCACTCCCTCTTCATACATCTGATCTTTATTGAGGTCGCAGATTTCGTCTTCATTCTCTTTCAGGACTTCGTCAAACAACGTCCATAAATTTATGGCCGTTAGGTGCGATATTTTTTCTGTTAGCGTCATTGCGAGTAAAGAATATCAAATGTTTGCAATTATGATTACCTATACTGTCTTTCTGAGGGCAGCGGTAATTCTTACCATTACCCCCAAGTTCGGCCGGAATTAATCTCCCTGGTCTATGGTCAAGATATAAAGACTGAATACACTCTCCCAAATATCCTTTCCATCCGCACGAAGGACATTGAACGACTGTCCCCTGAGTTACTAATTGCGGTTTTGCTGTTGTCGGTATCATTTCTTCTTTGCAAATTTCTGTCCCTTTGCGGCTTTCTTGCCAACTTTAGACTTTTTGTTTTTAACCATCGCAGCGAATTTCTTACGTGCGGCTAATTGTTTCGCGCTTGCCATTGTCTTTGTTTTAAATTGCTCCTACTCTTATGCCTGAAGGTTTGTTTTTCGGAAGTGCAGCTGATAGATTACTTAAATCTTCTGCTAAAGCCCCAATAGCCTTCGTTAATTCAATCTTTATCCCGTCACTCTTGGTATTTGTCGAACCTGCGAGTTCATACAAGATAACGGCCTGAGAAGCGTTCACCCGTGAAGGATTAATCCTGACAGCGGGATTGTAAGCCATCCATTCTAACATATCGTTTGCAAACTGCATCCCAAGTGGATAAGCAAGCAACGAAAGATTGTTAGTTATTATTTCAGTCACATCAGGACGAACAGTTAAAGAAAGGTTCAACCCGTAGTTTGTAGCCTCATTGTACATCAGATCCTCGACAGGAGGAAAGTTCTGCCCTGAAAGAACATTACAGGAGAACGGCATTATGCTGACGTACTTTGACCATTTGTTATATCTCACCACGTTATCGCCGGCACCCGGACAACTCCTGCATGGCCCTGCATAGAAATCATAAGTCTTTCTTACTGCATTGCCTGTGAGGTCGTTTTCAAAATAACCAACGTACCACGTTCCTCCTGCATCAATATCGTTTAAATAGTTCACAAAGTCTAACTGCCAACCTAAATTAACCCAGTTAAAGCGATTAGTTCCCGTTGTCACTGACTGCGAATCTACTGTCGCGATTCTTGAAGAGTGCCACAAGTAAATAGGTAAAGACTGAGCAGCGGTGAACTGGAGTCCTATCTGATTCAAAACAACCTGAATGTTATTGACGTTCTTCGGGGTTATTGCCAGCCCCACCAACCGACCTGATTTTGTTATCGTATCAGATAACATCCCCGCACCTATAAAAAGCTGGTAGTTATCGAAGATTGATTTTGTCGATCCTGAGAGTTTCTTATCTGTTGCCAGCCTGTTAAATAGTTTAGCAATAGAACTCTCAAGCTTATCTTGAAGCCACGTTGAAAAGGTCGCTTCCTCTGGAGAAGCCCAGTAAAGATTATCAGTTCTGAGCAGTGGATGAAAGTCATCAAAATACTGCCCCGATACAGAAGTCCTCAGTGTTGTGGCTATCGTTCCAATAGCAGAGTCATCAGGATTTCTGAATCCTATATATCCCGTAAGTGCCGTTTTTAAAGTTGAAATATTAAACATCTACCATAGTTTTAAAGGACATTTCTCTGACATTGATCTGATCTTTGCCGGTATGAAACATTTACATTCAGGACAAAACTCATTCCCTACTTTATTGATCTGAAGACATACAGCACAAATTTCAGCTCGTCTCTTGGCTATCGTTTCTGTCTCCGGTGTCCTGAAGATGTAATTTCCAAAACCTTCAATGATCCTTTGTACCTGATTCTTGCAATTCTCACACATAAATAAAAAGAAAGGGGAAAGGAATCCCGATCCCCTTCCTGGGTTTTTAGGTCTTTGCAAACTCGATTCCGAAGATAACCCCGGCATCGGTTGTAATGGTAGCGTCGTATGAGCTGGTGAATGCCCTGTCGAAGCTGAATGACCAGTTCTCCATAAGTGAGGCTTCAAGTCCGGTCAACAGACCGCTCTTATCAGCACATGAACTCTGGAACAATACACCAACGGTCTGACCGAGAAGCGGAAGCTCCTGTTCAAACCACTGTTTGCCGTCACCGGATTTGCTTCCGATACGTGCGTCAATGTCAACCCAGTTCAGGTAAGCCAGTGAGCCAACAGGCATAGCGTAAGCCACTCCAAGAAGAGCAGTTCCGATAGCAGCGCGGCTAGTATATGCAAAATTAAATCCTGCATACTGGAATCCGAGGTTGGTAGCGTTACCAACTCCCTGATTGCTGTAATAGTCAACCAATGAGCGGACACGGTGTGAACCAATGATATTGATGTCACCGGAGATGTCGTTTGCAGACATCACAGACTTCCATTCATCGAAGAATGTATCGTGAAATGCAAGCGGAACCTGAGCATAGTAAGCTGTCTGGAAGAACGGGTTGCCTTTAGCAGCATCAGCATAGGTAAGGTGAGCTACAAGATAAGCAACAGCATCGGTATCAGCATCCAGAAGAAATGCTTTCTGAACGGCACCCATTTGGTGATTGAATGCTTCCTGATAGGTGATGTAATTTCCCTGATGTTCAGCAGGAACCATCATAAATCCTGCTTCTACTGTCGTCCATGAAGGAGTAACGTAAGCAGATGTTCCCTGATTGTAGGTCGGAGTACATGACCGTACAGCAGCGGTTGAGAGAGTTTCCCTTGTTAAGACAGGGATAGAGGTCGTGCGTGCAGCAGAGGCACGGCCAGCGACAAATTCAGTATACCCCGGAATAAGATTCGGAGTATCTTTCACGAATGTAGCATAAGCGCCGTAATTACTGAAACGGTTTTCATGCACATCGAGATTTGATTTTTCATATGCCAGACGAAATTCGTCTAACACTGTCGATGCATAAGCCATAATTAATTAATTTTTTAGTTAATACTTAGTTAAGCATGAAGTCTCGTTTCAAGCATTGCGCTGTATTCTCTTAACAGCTATTTTAAAGGTAAATTCTTTCCATATTCTGCATAAAGCATATTGTATTCCGGTGTGTTACGAAGAATCTTTGACTTGATAAAAAACTCTCCGAGGTCCACTTTTGTCTTCACAGAGTCAGGAACTACAATAGCGGCTTTTATTAACTTGCCGTTCTTATCGTATTCCTTCTCAATAGCACCCTCGATGTCAGGACCGTTATCTATCTTTCTTCCCACGTCAACAATCTCTTTAAGCCTTTCATCGAGCAGTTCTTTTGCCGAGTAAGGATTCAAAGCATTGTGAGCATTGCGCATCGGATTGCCGGCTTTGTCAATAAAGACTAATTTGCCGTCTCTTAACTCTGCTACTGAAGAGAGTTCATTTATAACCTGGTCAACAAATGCCTTACGGACAGGTTCTGTTATTCCCTTCTTGAAGTTAAATCCCGAAAGAGCGGATGTAAGCTCATAACGGATTTCCTTCTGTTCAGCAGTCTTCTTTAAGGAATCGACTTCTTTAGTCTTGCTTTCCTCAAGCGTCTTGTAAGCTGTCTGCATTGCCTCAAGGTCTGCGAGCGTTTTCTTATCTCCGGTGCCGTCTGCAAGTTGTTTCTTCAGTGAAGCGATCTCAGTTTCAAAAGAACTTGTTTTCTCTGCTTTCGTCTTTAGATCACCAAGAACCCTCTTAATGAAGTCATAACTCTTTTCAGTTGGATTCTTCTTTAGTCCTGTTACCGAAAACACATCTTCATCGTAACGGTTGTGAAGGTCGCTGATCTTTGAAGGGATAACTTCTTCTTCGATCTTTTTACCATAGTTTTCAAGGAACGTTTTTTCTTCTTCTGCTGTTCTTACTACATAATCTATGTCCCCTTTAGATTCAATAGTTTTCAGCACTTCGTCTCTCTTCATGCTCTCGCCTTTTTAGGTTTAAGTGAAGGGCTTTTTGTTGCCTCAACGATCTTCCTTGCATCACGGTGCAATTCTTCTGCCGATCTGATAGGTTCGATCTTCTCAATAACTTCAATACTCGGATCATGCACGAGTTCACAGTTTTCAAGGTTCATAGCTTTCAGATAACCGATCTGTTTTTCCGAAGAACATTGAAAATAAGTCTTGTAATCAATAGGCCTCAAGCAAAGGATTCTCGTCTTTACTATCGGATGCTTTGTGTCACGAGGATCAATTGCCCTCGATTCGACTCTCAAATGATAACAGTGCCTGTTCTCATCCAGGATCTCCACTGATTTGTCCAAATTTGCTTTCATTACACTTTATTTAATTATTATTTTACCGGCTTCCTCTTTACCGGATTTGTTAATACTGTTTTATCTGCTGTCACTACCGGAGTTGTAGTTGCCACCGGAGCGACTACCGGAGTTGGCATTGCTGATGCTATTGAACTTTGATATTCAGAAGCATACTTCACAAACTCTTCTTTTATCAAATCAACTCTTTCGCTATAATCCCCGACTTTCATAAACTGTGAGATAGGCAGTTGTTCACGTTCAAACCTTCTCACAAAACTCATCAAATTACACTTTATGATAAAAGCATTCGTGTCAATGCCACCAGCATCGTATATCTTTATCGCCTCGTCAATCGGCGAATCTCCTGTTCTGTTCATTCCTACAATACTCGGCAGTGGATCGAGATCTCTTATCACTTCAGCTCTTGTCTTGCCTGCCGTGTCGTTACGGAACTTTGTCTCGATCATCTCTTCCCTGATAGCATCTACCATTATATCGTCACCCGTTACTGCTTCTTTCTCTGTAACGAGATCAGTGATAGTCTTCAGGAAGAATTTAGTTCCGTAGTCTATCGAAACGTCCTCTATCGAATCAATACCGTAGCGGAGTTTAATGATTGTATTCTCCGCAAACATTTGTATCTTCTTAAAGTTATCAGCAATCCTTGCGAGTATTATTGACTGGTTTTCAAAAGAAGCCTGAACCTGTTTCTCATTTTTAGCTTGGTCGTTATTCTGTTCACCGTCAATGCCTACTGATGTCTTGAAGATATAATCTGTCAACCTTTCGTCTTCTGTGACATGAAACTCTAAAGAAGCGATGTCAGGAGTTATCCACTTGACAGGATTGGCCATTAAGTCCGGCTGTCCTTCTATTGGTACAGGAACACTCAACTCCGTCCCTGGTCCTGTGAACTTCTTTCCTGCCGGCTGTGGATTTACTAATCCTTGATTTTCTTCGCGCTTCAGGTCCTCGCTATTGTCGTCTGTTTCATACTTAACAAGAATAGGAAACGAGTTAGCGATGTCCATGTACTTCTTGAATATCTTATGTACAAGAAGCCAGTCCAACTCAGAGAGTACATTTGTTAACGGTGCTTTCCTGTTGATCCAATTAGCAGAACTCAGTAACTCGGACCAGAACATCCTTGCAGGACAATAGTTTAATTCATGTACAAAGTCCGTAAGCGGATCGCCAACTATATCACCGTTCTTGTAATCCCAAACCCTAATACTTATCTCATCATAAACAAACAGCTTCTCACCTATCGAAAAGATAACGTAAGTACATTCACCGTTCGGTTTTACAAACAAATCTATAACATCCGATATGTCAATGAGCCTGTTCTTTGGTTCAGGATAATCGCCTTTCTGTTCTGAAGGAATATCGACAACCCAAACACTATCAATAGCGTTTATCATTGCTTTCCAACCATCCTGACGCCAGAACTCATCATCTCTGAATTTTAACCAGTCTACTTCTTTCTTGTCGTCTGTAAAGTCGTACCTGAAAAATGCGTCCTGACCATCAAAGACCCTCGATAAATTGATGACGATAGATTGTGTAAGTTGAATCGTTGGAAGCGGACACGTCATTAACTGCTTAAACCTGTCGATCTTATCTTGCGGTAAGAGGGCAGGTTTCTCACAGGCTATCCATGCCATGAAATCACCGGAGTAAGGTGACAATTCAGATTTTAATAGTTTAGTCTCGGTGTGAAACTTTAATCTATTCTGATGCCACTTTCCGCTTTCTATCTCCTTTTTTCTCGGACGTTCCTTTATCAGAACTTGTATCTGTTCCAGTGTCAGCATTTTCTTTTTTCCAATCGTTAACCCTCATTTGACGTTGAACCTCAAATATTGCAGCTGCACGTTCTTCGCTGCACTCTAAAACCAGATCCCCGCAAACTAATCTCACGAGTTAACCGTGTCAAGCAAAAATGTAGTGGCAGCAGTAACAGTCAACGTATCTGACCATCCGCCCGGCAGGAAGAAATGAAACATGTTCTTTGTCCCGTCCGTGTAACTTCCCATGCCAACATCAGAAACAAACAGCGAAGTCCCTATGTTAAAGCCTTTGACCTTGCCGGCTTCGAGTGAATAACCTAACTGGTTGTTCTCATTAATGAACAATACATCGAGGTTTTCGCATCCGAGTTTCTTAAGGTTTGCAATTGCTGTCTGTGCTGTCTCCCAGATATGACCTTCACACTTTATTGAGAGTGTGCCGATCGTAATAGGAATGCCGTTTAAGACATCATTGCCGGAACCAACTTCACGTACTTCTGTCGGAGGTATGATAAGCGATACCATAGGAGAAACAACAGCTTTTGAGTTACCTGTTGCAGTGAGTTTCACCGTCCAGACTGAGCTGGAGACGGCAGAGGCAGCAGCACTAAGTGACTGACCATGCCTCCAGAAGATAAGTTTTTGAATCTGTCCAAATTCGAGTTTGCAGCTCGAAAGCGAAGTCACGACCGATGATAAAGTCGTACTGATAGGACATTGACACACTGTAATAGCCATAGCAATAAATTTATTAGTTCAACATTCGATCGAATGATTACTGCTGTCCCCTGGCTTTAATCAGAAACAAATAAAATAAATATATTTGAATTATGTGCTATGTATTTTTGCAAGACGGTACAGAATGTACCTACTAATAAAAAAAGCCCCTGATTTCTCAGGAGCTAAATATCCATAACTAAACCCACCAAAACTCACCTTATTTAACTAACAAACTATTTTTTAATTTTCTCACATTTCTTCAATGCGTAACCTTTAAATCCAAGTACACTCGGCTCTGGAAGTCCGAACACATTTCTGTCCGGCACTCGAATCAACGTCCAAAGATGACCATTGATTGTTAGCGTTATCTCTTTACAGGCTCTCATTTTCTTATCTGCATTACCCCTGAGTTAGAACATTTCGAAGCGACAAACTCCCAGAAGTCGTGCGCTGCCTGATATTTTACCATTCCTTTCGTTCCTGGTATCTGAAGCATAGCATCACTGAGTAACTTTGCAGGAGCTGAATAACTCGGTAACACTAAGAATGACTTTAATGCAGCCGTAATACCTTTATGCCACCAGCGGACATCTTTTGTTGTGATGACCTTCTCGAAGTAAGCAAGAGCAAGCAAGTACATAGAATCAGCAAACTCATTTGTCCAGTCAAGATAAAACGCTTGTAACTCGTATTCCTCAAGCCAGAAGATTATCTGATCCAGGTACTCTTCAATCTTGTCATTGTTTGCAGGGGCCATCCTTCGTGATATGTACTCACGCGCCATGTAATACTGATAACGAAGATTCGTAGGATCGAGTTCTAACTGCTTTGTTAAGATTCTCAAACTCCTGTCCGGGTCCTTGAAGTGCGAAGGCGAGTAACCTGAATCTATATTAAACTGTGACTTGTAACACATTAGTCGAAGATCATCATTACTGCCGTTATACGTCAGTACGTTATGAACTGCACCCTCCCATTTAATAGCAGGATCGTTTCTTACTATTCGTATTGACTCGACTACCTCCGCTTGTGTCTTGACAGAGAATAACATTCCCTGGTACTTTAAGATATGGCCCTCGACCTCTTTGGTCATAAACGAGTTAAGAACATGTTTAATGCCTTCAATAGAACAAGCCAATACCTCATCAGCATCAATGATAAGAACGTAGTCAGTCGTACAATGACTAAGTGACACATTCCTTGCCTCGCTGAAGTCGTCCTGCCAAGTGTAGTCAGTGAAAACCTTGTCGGTGTATTTCTTGCAGATTGCTACTGTATCATCATCTGATCCTGTATCACAGATGACAATCTCATCAATGCCTTTTAAAGAGTTCAGGCAAGTCTCAATAGATTCCGCTTCGTTCTTTACAATAAGCGATGCTCCAAGAGTTTTCGCCATTATCTGTACTTCTTCAATGTAAAGATGAACGTTGTCTGTCCTACCTGTGGAGTTGACTTAACGAAGTCTTTAGGAAGTACAACTGTCTTGCAGAATAATTCCCATGCTTGATCCGGGTCTGTTGACATGATCGTAACAGATACTTCTTTCTTTTTTTCAATCCACTTCATTACAATGACTGTAATGATAACTACTACTAAAACCAATGCGATTGTTCCCATAATAAATTATTTTAATGTTTAAAACCTATTCCGTTCTTATAATCTTCTGTCAGTTCAGAATTATAACTATCGGTGTTCTCCCAGATAGTCCAACCAAAGAGTTTAATCTTCTTTGTCTTGTTCCTCTCTGAATCATAAAGGTCGTCTGCTTTCCAGTATGACTTGCTCTCGTGAGTGTGTTCTATCTTTATCATTAGTTTACGTGTGTCATGCCCATTTGTCTTTTAGCGAGTTTCATCACAGCAACATACCTGACAGCATCAATGCCATGATTGAAGTCATCAATAGGCTTCTCTGGTCTTATCGGATCGCCGTCTTTATCTGTTGCCCACTTGTAGTTCTTAAACTCTTTAATCAGGTTAATGCTTCGATCTGTGATGTTTATTTTATACCTGAGTAAAATATCTAAGCCGAATGTTATCTTTGGTTTGTGTGCCGGTTTCATGTTCCAGCCAAGAGTATGAAGTTCATGTATTGACTTTATCTCAGCCGAGTCAGCAATTATCTCATCGTACCCTGAGCGAAGCCCACACCCAGACATCTTATCTGAGATGTTCTTTTCTATTACGTTAGTCTTTGAATTGCGGATAGGCACGTTTACAAGTCCGCGTTCATAGACAAGTTCAACAACCCATAGTTCTCCGCCAAGCAAACAGACTTTGATAAGTGCCGAGGGATCATTTACGAATCCAAAATCAAGACCGAATCCAACTATCCTTGCATCTAAAGGTATTTCTTTGACTGTCTCCCAATTCTTGAAGATAAGACCTTTCTGAACTGCCCGGAGTCCTAAGTTGTAAATCTTATAAGCAATAGGATCTGTTAATTCAAGCCTATTCAGTTCATCTACGATCGCTTGTTCAAGGAAAGGATTGTCGCGCATCGTACTCTGGAAGAAATCACAATCTTCACGCGGTATGATGTTATCGTAAATCCAATGCGTTTCGTTTGCCGGGTTATAATCAATAAAGATTCTTTTCTTTGTTCTTATCATAAGCTGGTTGACTTCCTTCTCTGAATCTTCCATGCCTTCATTAATCCAAAGATTGTCTTGTCTGCGACCATGTGCCTTCTGTGGTTCATCCAGTCCTATAAAAGCAAGTTCAGACCCATTCAAGTAATAAGTCTGATCAGGACGATTTATATTAAATTCTGGTGTTATCGGAAGGTCGTACATCTTCCACATGGCTTCAAAGTCTTTAAGAAGTGTTGCTTTGGTCCATGTCATCTTTAAACGTGCTATCGTATAAGTCTCTTTAGGATGCTGGAAGCAGTTTATGAATATCCATTGAAAGATAGACCAGGTTTTTGTTGAAGAACTACCGCCTTCCAAAACGTTTATCCTTTTTATTGAATCTAAAAGATTGTCTAAGACCTTACTGTGTCTTATTATCAGTTCCCTCATTTCCCCTCACGAGTTTGATAGCTGTTATGGTTTCTTCTGTTAATCCCAAATCAAAGGATTGTTTTGCTTTGCCGTATGCCCTGTCTAAGATTATCTCAGCCGCCTTAACGTTTCCTTTCAATGCAAGTTTGTACATTGCATTTATTATTTTCTTCATCTCACTGTCACCAAATACTTCAGCAAGCAAGACATCAAGTTCAGGTAATTTTCTCGGTCTGCCCTTTTTATTGATCCTCTCAGGATGTTTTTCAAATCCCTTTCCGACTATGTTTTCAGGATTTGCCATTTCTCGTTATTTTATCGTTGTTTAACGTATCTTTTAGTTATATCCTTTACTTCTTCGGTGGTTTCTTCTTTCCACCTTTGCATTTTGATTCAAACATTTGATTTCTCATATCTTCAGCAATTATATTTAGCTCGTCATCTATAAGCAATCTGCCTTCTGTATTCCATGTTCTTGCAGCGTTTATTATCTTATCCCAGGCATTTCTCATCTTATTGGTTTAGTTTATTAGTTGATAACATCCAGTCGAGTGACCTTACAATCCAGAAGATTCCTTTCTTTGTGAATACCCATATTAACATAGAAATCAGTACCGGGATAATTAATATTCCAATGCTGATTATAAAACCTATGAAAAACAATCCTCTCTTTAACATACTCTTTAAAAAAGGCGGGTGAAGTATTTAGTTTGACTCAACTATGGTAATTTTACAATTTCCTCTACTCCCGACCCGCCCGAAACCCTAAACCTGAGTGCAAATATTACGAAATATAAATGACATAAACAAATATTATTCCAAAAATGTTTTTAACAGTGCAGTTTGCTTAACGAAGCCCTCGCGAAAAGACTGATCCCAAATGGTCTCCTTTGGTGGCATGTATTTCAAGTAACCTTCCCTGTGTGCAAGACAGATAATCGGAACGTTTTGCTCTTTGCATAATTTTGAAAAATAAAGTTGCGACATATTTTTCTGGAGGAAGTCAGAGAACCTTACCTTCAGAGTATCGCTATTCCAGCAAGCGCATCCGTCTCCGCCTACATCTACAGGAACGTCAACCATTACATCACCAAGACAAGGATAGCCCCTAAAAGCCTGCTGAAAGCCTACAACAGGACGTGAATAAACCCTTCCATGAAGAGTTACCACACAACCAGGATGCTTTTCTAAGCCTTTAATCATCTTATCCACGTAACCCGAAGGATAGATAAGGTCATCATCGCAGGTCAATAAATAGCCTTCGCATTTTTCAGCAAAATAGAATTTACCAGCATCACCCATTGAATTGTCAAGGATGATAGTCTTGCAATCAAATAGAAACTCCGGCACATGGTCGTAATCGTTTAAAGTGACACAAACCTGATCTACCTGGTGCCTCAAACTCTCGACTGTCTTTTCAAGTGCCTTTTCCCTGTCCGGGATAGATGCAATTAACGCCGTAACCATTTCAATAGGAATTTAATATCAAACCGTTCTTTTAACTTTGGTCTTGTGTAAATCCTGCGAACACCCATGTTAAAGTGCGGGCAGGTATTACATGGGATCTTATCCATGCCGGAAGTATCTATCCCAACACAACCCATGTCGTCATAAGGACAGTTAAAGTTTTGCATTATCACCAACCTCCTTTCTTAAGTAGTTCAGTTAAATATGTTTTATCTTTCAAGTTATCTTTCGATGTAAGTGAACGATGAAGGATGTTCATCAGTCCCGTTCCTTCGTCCCAATGAGCTTCTTTGTCCCATTGATGCTCATAATAGTTTCTCCCCGTCTTTAGTTGCGGGTAAATAACATAAAAATCTTTATTGACTATATGCGCCCGACCTCCTTCATGTTCGGAAATTAAAACCTCGTGGAGCTTCTCGCCTTCACGGGTTCCGATCATCTCTATTTTAGTATCAGAAAATCCGTAAAAGCTAATAAGTATCTCGACTAAGTCAATGATTTTAAAAGACGGCATATTCATTACATAGGTCTCACCGCCTATTCCTTGCTCGACTGCATAAAAGAGTAATTCAATAGCCTGAGGAAGTGTAAGAAGGAAGCGAGTCATTTCGCGGTGAGTTACTTTCACCGTGTTTGTTGTTCTGATCTGATTAATTATATAAGGCACTATTGAGCGCCTTGTTCCTAAAACGTTACCTCCGCGAACACAAATAAACTCCGTATCTTTTGTCATACAATTAGCTTGGATTGTCAGTGCTTCTCCGATTGCTTTTGTATATCCATAAGTACAGGCTGGGTTACAGGCTTTGTCGGTACTAACGTCAATAAATTTCTTTACCTTATATCGAATCGCGACATCAATTACATTCTGAACCCCGATTATATTTGTCTTTATTGCCTCTCTTGGCTGATTCTCACAAATAGGAACGTGTTTTAAGGCTGCAAGCTGAAAAACATAATCAGGCCGTAGGTCCATAACCTTATTCACGGCCTCTTTATCGCGGATGTCACCAATGNNCAATGACGTATTTGATTCGCGAATCACAAAATGAACGTTCCATTTCAACTTGTGAAATCTCTCCACGTGAAAAGACAATTATCTGTTTAGGATTCTTTAATAGAAGTTGCTTTGTAAGTTCGCGACCCCAGCTTCCCGAACCTCCGCTGATTAATATAGTTTTATTTTTGAACATACTTTTTTATAATGCCTTCTTTTACATCTTCAAAATTATCATTATAAATTCTCTTACCTATACCATAACAATCAAGACAACTAATGCATCCATCAATAACTTCATGCATATTTGTTGAACCACAATCAGGACAAATCATTAACAATTTGTTTTCCATAATTTTAGTTATTAGTATTCGTCATGTCCTTTTACGTTTATCTTTTTTGAACTACCGAGTAATAATCGGATAACCGTATCACTTACATTTTCCTTAACATAATCGTCAAGTTTGCCCCAACTTTGAGTTAACTTCCCGATTTGGGAATAAGCGTTTAAAATATCTTCCGTGCGAGTACCGGCGAGAATTAACGAACCGTTCTCCATTAACTCCTGTCTTTCGGTCGTATCTCTTAGAACTATCGTAGGCACTCCAAATAAAGAAGTCTCCTCTGGCACTGTCCCTGAATCAGTCAAAACAACTTTAGCATATTTCTCAAGACAAACGAAGTCGAAGAATCCGCACGGATCAATTAGTTTCACTTTGTCTGAAAACATTATCCCGTGTTTGGCAAACTGATCTTTTGTCCGAGGATGAAACGAATAAACTACCGGTATATCTTCAGCGATCTTATTAATAGCTTCGACTACATTTCTTGCCCTGATAGGATTGTCAACATTCTCGGTACGGTGAAACGAAAGAAGGGCATAACCTTTGCCATTTAAAATAGGGACTTCACCAGATCCTAATTCTTCCCAATGTCCTAATTCAAGTCGTTCAAGAATCTTACTTTTATCAATATCTTCATCGTAATAATCCAGAACCTCTTTTATTGGGTTTCCGACTTTATAAACGTAATTCTTTGAGTGGCCTTCGCGAATAAGATTTTCTTTTGAATTTTCTGTATAAGGAAGATTGTAAAGCGAACAAGAATCTATAATCATTCTATTTGTTTCTTCCGGTACCGCACCATCACCACAGCGATTTCCTGCCTCTAAATGTAGGATTTCGATCCCTCGCTTTGCTGCCAATAACCCAAACAGGACAGAATTGGTATCGCCAAGAATTAATATCTTATCAGGTTTCTCCATGTCAAGGATAGACTCAAAATGCTTAAATCCATTTCCCAGGAACTCACCAATAGTTCTTATGGGTGTAAACGTATAGTCGGGTTCCCGAAGTCGTAAATCAGTCCAGAAAATATCGGACAAATTAGGGTCATAATTCTGATTTGTATAAACAATTTTGTGATCACAAACTTCGTCCAACTTTCGCATAATTACAGAAAGTCGGATAATTTCAGGGCGCGTGCCGAGTAAGGTTAAGATTTTATTCATAGTATTATTTTACAAATATTTCCAAGTATATTATCAGGATAATTTTCTGTCCCGCCTCTTGTTTCGCTTAAGAACTTGCCAGAGAACGGATGCCCTGCGTACCAGTGAA
>QGNH01000003.1_pt1 | contig 18094 bp, 20 predicted proteins | sample 1735481 | NCBI WGS metagenome assembly QGNH01 (sample SAMN09239004, study PRJNA386568) | Viral metagenome, whole genome shotgun sequencing project.
GATGAGATCGCTGCCAAGACCGCCGTCTCCCCCTCCGCCACCAGCTCCGCCCCCCTTGAACAATCCGCTCAGAATGCCGCTCAGCGCGGATGTAAGCATATTCTCCAACGGAGCCAGCAGCGCATGGAGGAATATCTGAAGCGCGTCGGTAGCAAGTTGGGAAAATATGCTTTTGACGGTTGTCGCCCATCCCTTCCAATGAACGATATCGTTTGCGAGACTACTCTCGATGGTGCCGAACATGCGCGGGATCTCCTGGAACGCCGCGCCCGCGAGATTCTTGGAGAAGTCCCGGCTTTCGACTGCCGCTTTGGCCAGCGCCGCTCCATAGTTTCGCCAGCCTTCAGCGAGATCCGCCGCCGATCCCACGCGCTTGATAATCTCAAGGCTTGAGGCCATCTTTGCCAATTCTTCATCAGCCACATGGAGATGGAGATCGGCGAAGGCCTTGGGAAGATTCATCAGGTCGTTTACCGTCTGGTACATAGCCGGCGATAGACGATCCTTGAGCGCTATTATTTCGGTGGTCTTGGCGACGGCTTTCTGACCGCCTTCGACGTATTTGTCCCACGCCTTGTCCATGACCCCTTGCTCGCGCGTTTTCTCATCCGCAACGCCTTGCTGCGCTTTTTGGAGTTCAAGTAGAATTTTGGTGGTTTCCGCCGCCTCCTGATCGAGACGCTTGTAGAAGGCTTCCCATCCTTTTGCCGCGCGCTCGCCCTGCTGGTTGGAGTCTGTTTGAGTCCCTACTTGGCCCTTGAGGTCTACGTTCTTCGCCGCATCTTTTACCTGAACGAGTTGGTTCTGAAGGTATTTGAGCAGATCCAGAAGCGATTTTATCTCTTTGGTAATTGTGGGTGTCTCTGGTTCTGCGTAAAGCTTATTCAGGGACCCACGCACTTCGACTATCTCGTCATTTATAAGCGCAAGCTGGTGGGGCAAGTCGGAAAACCCGCCCTCCGTGATGTTGATGCTCTTTAGTTTCTCCTGCAAGTCACTAATGCCATCCGTTAGTGTCTGGATGATCTCTGTAGCCCCATGCGTGTTCGCCCCTGGGCCGCCTCCAAGGATCTCGGGGTCTAACAAGTTCCGCAACAAAGCCGCCCATGTGCTGCCCTTGCCTTTTTCTAAGTGCTGCTGTATTTGGTCGAAAGCCTTGTCCAAGTCCAACGCCATCTTCGCGCCCGCAGCAGCGGTCTCCAGGAGCGCAACCTTTAGCTTGTTCTCTGGTTCGCCGCGTAGCTTGGCGAGTTGGTTTTCCAGTTGGGCATTGGAAACCTCCATTGAAGCATTGGTGACTTGCAGCGATTCGTTAAACTCGCGCCAGTAAAGTTCTGAATCAACGAGCGCGTCCTTTTGCGCCTTCGCCCATTTGACGATGCCCTCAATGGCATTGACGATCATCTCGGGGAGCATGACCACCATAAAAAGACTACGGAACAGCCGGAGTTCCGAAACCATGCCGCGGAAAGATCCGGTTGCCCGTTCGGCCATTCCGCCGAAGTTCTCGCCCGCCATCGCTGCGTTCTGGCCGGTAGCGTCAAGCGCGGAACCGAACTCCTCAAAATCCAGGCTGGCGTTTCGTGCTGCCGCTCCAGCCGCCCGCATGGATTCGGCCAGACGCTCGGCAGCAGCAGTGCCTACGGCCCCCATTCTTTCGGATACGGCTGTCAAGTTCGATACGGCTTCGGCTGCTGTACCGGAGACTCCCTCGATTTCGGATAACGATTGCGCGATGGCTTCTGCCATCGTTTTGCCGCCCTCAACGTACCTCGCTACTGCTGCCTGAAAGGCCTGGTCAGCTTGGGAGAAGTCTCCAGTGACGGTAATCTTCACGCCACCGATGGACTCGCCGCCTGGTTCGTCAGGCATCAGGGTAGCTCCTCTCTGGTTGTGGTCGGGAAGCGCGCTTTGTGCTGCGCGTCTGCGTTCAGGGGTTCCTTGGCGGATTCCAGCGCGCGCCGCTTCTCTGCCGCCGCGCCAGCCGCCCGCAGATTGGACCGCATGATGGACATTTTTTCCTCTACCGTCTGGCGCCCGATCACGTCTTCGATGGTCGCCGGCCGGGGCGGTCTGCCCCCGAACATCTCAGGCGAGAAGCGACCGCCGCCCGGATGCTTGAACCAGGCGGCGTGCAGCGTCGTTTGCAGGCCAGCGTACATATCTACAAAGTCTTGGAAGTGATGCTCGTACACCTCGCGCAGCGCCCGGTACTCGCGCGCCGTCCGCGACCACAAATAGGCGTCCGACAACCCCAAGCCGTACCGGCTGGTGCCGAACGCCCACAGCCTCAGCCAGTACTCATCGTCGCGGGTTACTGCAAGGGCGCCTGAGCCTGCTTTGGAGCTTCCACCGGCGTCTGCGGCAGCCCCAGCCGCTTTCCCAGGCAGGCAATGACCGCCTTGGAAATCTCGGGCATGGCGTCCTCGGGAATGCGCAGCGCCCACTGTTCGGCGGTGGGCACCGGCTTGCTCGATTCCACGTAATTGTGGCTTACCATCGCGGCGAACAGGTCCAGGACCATGGCTAACTTACCCGGCCCCGGCGTCCGCATCTGCTCGATAAGGTGCTCCAAGTCCACGCCGCGACGATCCGCGGTGTATTGGCACAATAGCGAGAATTTCAATGTAAGGGATTCCGACGTTTTGCCGTCTTCGATGGTGACGTTCGGATCTCCCAAAGGAGTGTTCATGGCGTAATAGTACCACCAATCAGGAAAGCACCGGCATCCCGGTGAGCGTGATGGTGACTTCCGCCTGTTCCACACCGGCCACAGCGGCTTTCTTCGAGAACTTGGAAACGAAGCCCTGGAAATAGTCTGTAGTCTGGGCAGTGTTGGGATACTGGATAGCGAACGGGACCGGGTTTCCGGGCGTGGTCAGTCCGCGGCTGGTGAACAATGCCTCCAAGCCGCCCGTGTTGCCGTGCGGGTAGGGCGGCCCGCCGGCGCCGGCCGGAGTGATCGGTCCCTCCGAGTCCGGAATGTAGTACAACGGAAGCGTGAAATCGCCGGCATCCAGCAGGGTGCAGAGCTTTTCCCGCCAAGGGTTCCCGGTGGAGTGGCTGGTTACGTCCACCACAGTGGCGCTCATGGACGGCCCGGAAAGGTCGCCCACGTTGGCGATGGGAGCGTAAATCTCGGGCGAAGCTCCGTTACCGATCATCAGGTACGTATTGATGGCGGGCAGGCCAATCGGGAAAGTCGCCTTAGTGTAGGTGGTGCCAGCAACCAGCGCAAAGGCTGCAAGCGCCATCAGGATGTTGTAAATCAGGTGAAGGTGCATCGTCTTTTCTCCTTTTATGTCTCAGTATTGAAAAGCCTTACGTCGAGACATTGGACATAGGCTGGCTGCTTTGAAAGCTGATAATACATCCGCCCCCGCTGCGAAAGCAAGAAGCTCGGGAACTGCGGCGGCGTAGCGGGTGGCGTGGCGAATTGCGCGGGGCTGGCCAGGTCCACTGTCCCCAGGAAGGCGACAACATCGGCGGCCACCTGGCGCGCGACTTCCGCGCAGAAATCCAGTACGTCGATCTGAAGGCGCACTTCGGACAGCGGACTGAGATTGCTCACGCCGTATCCGTTGCCCTGCACGTACCGCCGCCCCGTGGAGACGCGCAGCACACGCACGCACGACGCCCCGACCGTATTGGCCGGGCTGGAGGGCTGGAGCGCACCCTGGGCAAGCTGCATGTCAAACCAGCGAAACGGCGTAGTCCCCAGATCGGCCTGGAGGGTCGTGTTCGCCGCCGCGAGTTGCCGTAACTTTTCTTCCGCGCTCACCATTTCCACCTTTGCGATTCGCGCCGCAGCGCGTCGGCCTCGAGGACACAACGCTGGAGGCTCAACAGATCCGCCAACTGCTCCGCGCACTCGATTGTGCGGCGGCACTCGAATAGCATCGGCCCGGTGCGTGGGAACAGCCGGATCATGGCGTCCGTCAGTTCGATGCGCACCGGCCTGTCCTTGCCCGCGTACAGCACGTAACCTGGCGCGTCCGGTACCCGAAATGTGGCCATTGCGCTCAATTTGTCACCATCTGGAGCGCCAGCCGCGTTTGGGTTTGCTGACTATCGCTCTCCACTCCCACAACCTCGTAAGTCACAGCCGTATCGCTCGGCCCGGTCACGACCGCACGCAGCGCCGGCCGCGCGCCCGCTTCGCCCCACGGGATCACATCGCCGTAGTACCCGCCCAGGAGAACGTGGCGGAAGATCCGCGCCTGAATCTCTGGCATAGCCTTCTGTTCACCGGCGGTCAGTCGCTCGCCCGTGCTCCGCGGCGCGTCCATGCACGGGATGGCTGAGGCCCCCGGGACGGCCACGAAATCCCCGCTCGGCTGGCCGGCGCCGATCAACAAACCGTCCGGCTGCATGACGGTGCAGAGGCTCGCCAGCAGCCCGCTGTTGGCGGCCTCTCCCATCACGGCTTGGATTTCGTAGCCGATGCCCTGGTACATGCAATCTCCCTTACGACGCGGGCGGCGTCGGCGGCGTAGCAGCCTTCTTGCCCCAGATGGCGAGTACCTCGCTGATGAAATTGTCCACCGCCGGGGCCGTGTTAGTGGTGGGGTTGGAGAATGCCTGCAATGCGTCTTCCAGGGCGAAAAGCCCCGTCGCCAGAATCTTTCCAAGTGTGCTGTTTACCATCGTATTGCTCCTTATTTACTTTCCTGGAAACATAAAATGGACCGCTATGCCCACCAGAGACGAAATGGCGACTGCGATCCCGGTCGCCATCCATTTGAAGTTTTCCAAGCGGTTTACTTGCCCTTGCAGTGACTCGCTCTTATCCTCCAACCTCTTGTTTAGGCTCTCCACTTTTTCCTCCACCCTTCGGGCTAGAGTTTCGTGAGATTCCTTCCATTCGGACCGGGGGACAAATTCGAGTTTGTCGGCCGCCATCTCCTCGCGGAACTTATTCATCCCCTCCAGTCGCCGGTCCATTTCTCCCCGTGCGACTTCGAGTGCCCTCTGATGAGCGATAAGGTCGGCTTCCATCACTGCCACTTTTTTATCCAGGTCAAGAAACTCCCGCTCTGTAAGCGCCATCTCACCGTTTCTTCCCTTTCGCCCGGATTGCCTTGGCCGCGAATGCCGCGAAGAAATGCAGATCGCACTCCATGGCACACAACTCGCGTGTGCCAGCTATCGCCGCTTCCACGGCTTTCTCTCGCTCGGCGGAGCCAGCGTCGTGCTCTGAATGCACGGCGATGGAAATGCGCCGGTTCACTTCGGCTTCGGTGATACTGCCCGGTTCGGGCCAATTCTCGCGTCTTGGCATTACGTCTCCTTTACGGTCCGAGTAACCGATTCCAAACCTTCCAGGTCCTCTCCCTGGCTGAGAACGAATCCTGCACCATCTCCGCGATGGCGAACGCCCCGGAATTGTCGCTCTGTTCCCGGTACGCTTCCGCCTGCGCGTGAAGCGCCTGCTGCACGTCCTTGGCGCTCAGCTTCACATCCAACATGCCGGAGATCACGGCGAGCCGCGCCTTGCTCGAAGCCAGCACGTCCAGAGCCTGCGCAGCCGCGCGCAGATAGTCGTATTGATTGCCGCCCAGGCCGACGTTCGCGCCGGTAGGGTCAGACTGCGAGCTGGTGTAGATCCCCATCTGGCCCGTTAGCGTCAGGTAGAAGCTGATTTCGTCGTCGTTGAAAATCGGGTGCGTAACGTCGCAGTCGGGAATAAGCGCGCGCACCGCAGTGACCGCGTAATTCGCGTTGAAATCGTAGGTGAAGCCGCCCGGAATGTTTGGCGTGTCCACCGGGTACTGTGGAAGGCTGCTCATTGCGTCACCACCAGTCCACCAGATGCGGTCACGCCGCCCTGGAAGATATCGCCGGGGCCGACGTTCAGCAAATTTGTCCAGCTCAGCGCCGTATCGTTTGGAGCCAGCGAGCCCATGGCGGTGGGCGTACCTGTCCCGCTATTGCAGTTGTCGGCCTGCTGGTTCGCGGTCGTATAGTATAGCGGAGTCGTGAAAAACCTGGAGACGAACTGGCCGCCGTTCGCCGACACCCAGCCGACGAATGCGCTATTCCACAACTGCTGAAGTTCCAGCCAAACCACGTCGATGCACCCGAGATACCTGTTAGCCTCGGACGGGCGCTCCGTGGACGGGGGGGCGGGATTCGTAGAGTTATACGGTGCCCATCCGGGCAGATCGGTCTGCGTGATCCCCCATGGCACCGTTACCGTGTTGTTTGGGCTGGCTCCGGCGCGCGTGTTGGCGATGAACCCGGTACAGTACGCGGAGGTGCAGGTTCCCTCGATAGACTGCAGTTCTTCGGAGTAGGCCAAGTTCGATTGGTCCGATGTGCCGTTGAAGGCGTCCCATCCAACGAAATCCAGGTAGGTATGCGTGGCACTCTGCGTGGTCTGCGGGCAGTTCCCAGCGACTGCAGGGGTTCCCACCGGGATGATGCTGGCGTTCACCACACCGATCCAGTCCCAGGCAAAACATATGTCCGAGTTGGACGGCGAGATGTTCGCCGCGACCGGATAGCTTGGCCCGGTGAAGGCCGCGCCGATCTTGACTGACGGAACCACGGCTTTGATGGCCGTCGAGAAATCCTTGATGACCTGCGCTGCGTAGGCGACAGTCAGCGTACTCGGTGGAATCTGCGTCTGCATCGCTGCCAGCGGCTCGATGAGAACCTGAAAGGAGGAGATCGCGGCCCCGTAGCGGTCGAACATCGCCAGCGTGGGGGGCAGCACGCACGCCTCGTATTGGGCCTCTGTCAGCGGATACGGGAGATTTAACGTCGGGTAGCACGAGTTGAGCATGTCCGTCACAACCCCAGGTATTCCAGAGCGCCAGTTCACGCCGTGCGCCACATACCCGTTCACCATCGAATCCAGGATACTCAGCATCTTGCAGTGCGGCCCGCTTCCGGCCGGCGCGGCAGTCGCCGGACTCGTGAACGCGAGCGTGCCGCCACGCGCGCAGTCGGAAACCGCCATGCAGCCGCGGCTGCCACACGTTGTGGAAGCAAAGAAAGCCGCGATATCCACGAATGTATCGTGCGTGGTCATTCCACTGGCGAGCATCTGAGCCGAGAACGTCCCGTTGGCGCAGGGCGCGCCGAATGCCGCCAGGCTGGCGCTCAGAAAAGGGCCGAGGCACGGGATATCCTGCCCGGTGAGCATGATCTTAGGCTGTGGGTGAGCTGCATCCCGCGCCTTGATGTCTTGGAAGCTCGCGCACTCGTCGGCGTAGAAGTTGGCGAGCTGGTACTGCGCCGCGGGCAGATTGTAGCACTTGCTGCCAGGCTGGCAGACAGACGCGCACCCTGATTGGTTCGCGCAGTTGCATTGCGCCATGGCCGCCAGAGGCAAGAACGTGAGGAGGGCGAGCACCTTTACTGGCATTGGAATGCCACCCTCAAGTTGGCCGTCGTATCGGTCGCGTTCGATGTGCTGGTCTCAACCCCTACGTAGAAGGTGTCGCCACTCGAAAAGGTTACGGAATCGGCTCCGTCGCTGCAAGTCGTGCCGGTTTTCAGCGTACAAGTTAGGGCGCTCTGCGCACCGTTGTGGTAGAGGGTGACTACTCCGCTGCTGGCGTCCTTCCCGGCTGCGGAGCTCTTGGCGATCAAGGCGAACGCCGTGCACGGCCCACTGATCGGCATCCCGAACGCCGTCGTGCCGGTACACGGCATCCCGGTTGTTGTAGTTGAGCCGGGGAATAGGTAGTATTCGGTGCTGAGAGATGCGCCCACTGCGCCGTTGCACCAGCTCTCGTAATTCGGAGCGTCCAGAAAAGTGGGAGTCCATATTCCTCCCACCAGTCGCAATCCCTGCCCTGTAGTCGGGGCGGTTGCGGAGATGCTTACACCGCGGATGCCAACGACCGACGCCGCCACCGTTCCAGCCGCGTTCGTCATGTCTCCGGTGAATGCGGGCATCTGCGCAGCCGCGAGTACTCCGGCGATTTGCGGCAGGGTGCAAAGTAACCAAGCGCTGCTGCCTGTATTCCAGCAATAGACGTCTCCCGCAGTCGTGGGGGCTGTAGGGGTAACCGCATTATTCTGGATGGCTCCGACTGTCATCACGGTACCAGGCACACCTGCCACGACGTTGCTCGCGTCTCCAGTGAACCCGAGGCTGTACAACTGGTTCCCGCCATTCAGCCCGAGAGGAGCCCCAGCCACCAGCGCCGCGCCTGGAGTATAGATCGTCTGGCTGTATCCGGTCGTCGGCCCGCTGATGACAAACTGTGTCGTGTGCGTGGAGTCGTAGAACTTGATCGCTCCCTCGGCCGTGCCGGACAGTCCGAGCGTGCCGCCAACCGTCACATTGCCGCCAACCGTCAGTAGGTTCAAATTTCCAGGGATCGTGCCGCTGTCAAGACACGTTGGGGAAATGTAGGAGGTGCAGTCAACCGCCGCCGTGCCGTTGATTTCGTTAGCAGAAATCGCGCCGCCTCCGGTGGGCGCCAGCGTGCCGGACACCAGCAGCGCGTTTCCGTTCGTACCGCTCCCCACTCCGCTAAAGTTGACGGACCCGCCGGTGCCTCCCGTATCTCCGCAACTCCATGTGTGGGTGGCCGCCGTATAGTTGAGGTGGAGTCCCGAATCCGGGCAGTCCGGGATGGGCGATATCTGCCCGGTCCCCACGGTCCCTCCGATCTGGTACACGGCATCGGTGACCGTGTCGGCCGGAAACGTAGTGCCGTTGATCGTCGCGGCATCAATCGTGCAGCCGGCTGGGGTCAGGTAGTCGGTACAGGGCGTGGCTACCCGAGCCGTGTTGAATCCGGTCGCATAGGGAATGCCGGGGCCAGGGTAAGGAATATAGGCCGTGCCGAGTGGCGGGTAGGTCTGCGGCTGGCAATAGGTCGAGAGCCGGGCCGGGCTGGATGCCCCGATCTGGCAGACTTCCTCGAAACTCGCCCCATTGTACGTGGTGAATAGCAGCACGTACTGGGTTCCGGCGGGGCTTACCACGAGAGACACATTCAGCGCGCCGCCCGTGATGCTCACCGTCTGGTTCCACGCCGCGATGGTGTTCGCGCTGATATCCACGCTCACCGCCCCGGAAATCTTGAGCGTGCCGTTGAACGGCGCTCCGGACACCGGCGTGTAAATGGTGTCGGAGATGGTCGTGTACTGCGGCTGCGCCACCAGCGCCAGCGGCATGAGAACGGTAATAATCGCCAGTTTCATCGTCAGACACAAAAAAAGGCCCGCCCGCCTTTTCGCAGCGAGCGGGCCTTGCTCCACTTTCCTCAAACCTGCCTCGCTAGGTTCCGCTGCCGTTCGAGTACACGGCCATGAGCGGGTCCATCGTCACGCCGCCGTAGACGTGCCGGATCTTGTAATGGATGGCGTCGGTGTCGAAGTCGCCTTCCATCGGATTCTGCATCGTGGTGCCGATGGACGGCCCGGTGCCGGGTCCCATGCCGCCTTCGCCGATGGCTACCGAGTTCGGCAGCTTCATAAAGAGTTCGGGGTTGCGGCGTCCGCGCAGATGCGCGAACTCCACCGCCGGACGCCCGCTGTTCGGATCGGAGAACAGGTACCAGGCCTGATTCCCGTAGGTCGTGTCCACGATGGGCAGGTAGTAGTTCACCGCCAGTTTCACGATATTGCGCGCCCAGTTGGCGACGTTGAGCCGCTGCCCGGAGGTCAGGGTCGCGGTCGCGCCAGAGCCATCCTGGATCGTGGTGCCACCCTGGTCGTTGGCAAAGAAATAATCCGCGTTCAGGATGTTTTGTGCGGCCACCTTGAGGGCCGGGGGAACCACCAGCGTCACGGCCTCGATGTCGATGGGCTGGCCGTCCAGGTCGCGCTGAAGGGACATGACCACCATCGCCTGTGCCAGCGCGGTAATCGACAGCGGCGGGTTGTTCGCCGTGTACACATTGCCTGGCGAGTTGGCCGCGCTCACGATGTTTTTGAAGTTCGCCGTGTTGAAGAAATTGGTGTTGCTGGCGAAAAGCGAGGTCACGAAGTACTCTTCGCCGCGGCGCATACCGCGCCCGAATCGAGCCGGCACATCTTTGATCGCATTGAGGTCGTCGTTGATGAACGTCTCCCAGTAGAACGGCATCCGCTTGCCGTACTTCTGGAGGTTGTAGGCGTAGTACCCTACTCCCTGCGCCGCGCCGGGGGGCACGTAGGTCCCGGCCTGCTGGGCCGAATCTGAAATCTTGTCTTCGGGATACGGCGCGCCAAGCCCGATAGGCGTGGTGTTGGGTGCCGTGCCGTAGTCCACGCGGAACCGCTTGACCTGGCGGAAGTCGGCCACGTCGGAATGCGCGGCGATCATGTTCCAGGTGTACGGCGTCTCGCGGTAATTGGCGATGACGGCGCGGTCGATCACGTCGCCGAACAGGTTTGGAAAGTCCGAGATGGCCAGCGCCTCGCGGAATCTTCCGTACATCGCCTCTTTGACCATCAACCGCGCGAACGCATCGCCGTTGAAAGCCTTGGTGAGCAACTTGGAGGCTTCGTACAGATCGCGTTCGTACAGGCGGCGCCGCGGGTCCTGGGCGGAAAAATTCTTGACGGGTACCATTCCCGGCTCTGCCATGAACCGGCGATCCGGTACGACATCGTTGGGGATGTTGGTATAGGGCCTGTACAAACCCTCCCGCATGTCGGCCGCGTGGTACTGCGCCCCGGACTGGCCGGGATAGGTGATCGCTTGGACGTGCGGCTCAATGGTCCGCGCGCCGCTGGCGAAGTCGCCGAAGTTCTTGAGGATATCGGTAAAGCCGATCATGTTACGCAGCCTCCTTGAGGCGAACGGCAATGGAGCCGGTCGCGTTGCTGGCCAGAAGCGGGCCGGCCGCGCCCCCGACGCTCACGGCGCTGCCGAATTTCACTCCGGTCGGTGCTCCCACTGCGTTCCCCATCGTCGCCGAACTGTTTTTGTCGAGCGTGAAGTTGTACGTCAAGTTGGAGCCATCGGTAGTCGTTGTTCCACCGTCAACATACAGCAAATCGCCTGGATTCACCGCGCTGCCGGTGCTCGGGCTGAGCGCACTTTTGGCTGTGACGGTGAGCATAAACACGCCCGCCAGCAGGATCGTGACAAATCCGGTGCTCGGCAGCATGAGCGGGGCCAGCGTGCCGGGCTGAAGCATCGGCGGGTTGCTGGTCATCGTAACGCCGGCCAGTTGGCCGACCATAACCGGCGTTCCGGCCTGAAGCGTGAGCGAAGGCGTGACGGCAACCTGAAGCGGTTGCGCGCCCCCCTGTTCGAGAACTTGGTTGACGGCCATTAGGCGGCCCTCCCTTGCTTGAACGCCTCGTGCAGGCGCTTGAATTTCTTGCGCTCGGCCTTATCCGCGCCGTCCTGCGCCTCTCCCATCACGAATCCCGCAAGGGATTCCAGGGTCGAGTCGTACTCGGCGCGCCAGCCTTCCTCGTGCGCTTTCTGCTGCGCCTCGGTCAGTGGGGTGCCAGCGCTGCCCATGGCAATCGGCTTGCCGGCGCCGGTCAACTCGCACGCTTCGATGGTGGCCGCTTCCGCCAGTTTCGTGAGCTTTTCGGCATCCACATCGCCCGCTCCAGTCAGCGGAATCGGGCGTTCCAGCAGGTGCTTCGTCACCCAGCGTTTGACTGATTCGGAGACGTATACGGCCTCGAAGTACTGGCCGATGACGTTCTGGGCGTCCGGCTTCGCCAGGCGTTCGGTGAGTTTACGGACCGTCGATTTCAGGTCTGTCACTTCTCGTAATTGGGCTTCCGTCATATCGTCGGCCCCTCCTTCCTCACGGCGGCTTCTGGCCGCCTCGAATAACTGCAAAATCTGGCCGCCCGCGCCAGGCGTGGTCACGTAATCCACGCTCTGTCCGCGGGTCAGCGCTTGGATGATTTGGCCGCGCTTGCCGTCCGGGGCGGTGCCTTCCCGCGCCTTCCCGCTGGCGCGAATGGACATGCCGATGTGCTTGGCGAGGTCGTCAACTGGCTGGCGGAATTGCTCGAACACCTTAGCCTTGGCGTAGAGTCCGGGACCGGTGGGCCCGTTGTGCTCGAAGTGAGCATCCTCGGTGAGCACGCTGGCGAGGTCTCGCAGATCGCCTTCCGGCCGGGCCGCTTCCTCCGCATCGGTTTGATGGTTCCAGAAGTTCTTCGTGCCTGCGGGAAAAACTTTGGGGCCATCGCGTTCCAACACTTCGGCGGGGTAGTACCCGCTCGTGCCGCGTCCGGGAGAAATTAGCTTGAGGTACGCCGTGCCATCCTGCCCGACCGCGCCCTCACGCAACGGAACCATGTCGCCCGTGATTTCGATCTCGCGGGCCGCCGCCGCCATGTCGCACTCTTCCGCGCCATCCTGCCAGGACTTCGGCAGATGCGAGGTCCAGCCCTTTTTCTTGGCAATCGACACGATGCGCGATTTCAGTCCAGACATGCCGTAATTCTTGGACCCGGCGCGCCCCATGGCGTGGACTGCGGCGCCCACGTCTTCCGGCTTCAGAATCGGGAACGACTTGCCCTTGCCGGCGAAATCTCCGCCATCCGCCTTATCGCGCTCGTCCTTGGAGATGAACCGCTCCACGATGCGGGCGCTGCCCGGCTGGTAAAGCTCGGCGGCTTCCATGGCCGTGTAGTGGTCGTCTTCGGTGGCTTTGGGGTGGTAGGAAACGTGGGGAACTACTGGGGTGCGGTTTTCGTGGTCAATCGAGGCGTGGGACTTGCCGCCTACGTCGGCCAGGGTGTAAGGAGCGGAGAACGTCTCGCCGTTGCAACCGTAGATGCAGTCGCCGGTCTCGCCGTCGCCGGAATGGTCGATGTAATGGCCGTAATTGCCTTCGCCTACCGCGTCATGCACGGCGTCGGAGAGGCGGTCGCGGACATTCCCGTGCGTCAAACCGATACTGGCCTCTTGGAGCTTGAGCGCCAGGATTTTCCAGCCTTCAGAAAGAGGCATCCTGCGATGATAATATTCGTGTTATGGTTGGTTTGTCACGGTTTTTGGTTACAAAGATTCGGATGCTCTGCGCTAAATGTAAATTCAGGATGCCCGGTCCTGGGCATACGTGGTGCCTAGAATGCCAGAACGATTATCAGGCTTCTCGGCGCGAAAAAATGGAAACGCTGCTGCGCGCGCAGGGATATCGGTCGGGGTGGGAGGCGTGCAAAGACCGCGTGCGGAGTTACGTGGCGATGGGCCTGAATCCTGCGGAGATCGCCTCCAAGCTCTGAACACAGCGCGCGGGTGCGAAATATGCCCGCTGTGCAATATCGCACCTTGCCGCGAGCCCCGCTAGGGTATACGATGAAGGCGACAGGAGGCGGGCATGGATTTTCACTTCGAGCGGAAGGTACTCGAATCGCTCGCTCGGATCGAGTCGGCCTTACAGGCTCAAACAAAGGAGATAGGAACCATCATGTTGGACATTAGCGGACTGCAACAGGCAGTTGCGAACGAAACCACGGTTGACCAATCGGTACAAGCGCTGATTACCGGGCTGGCCAATCAAATCACAACCCTTATCGCCCAGAGCGGAGACACCGTGGACCCCACGGCGTTGGCTGCGCTGGTTTCCACGATGCAACAGAACGCCTCGGCGTTGACGGCGGCTGTTTCCGCCAACACGCCCGCGGCGCCCACGTCCGCGGCGCTGAAGGCGCTTCCCAAACAGCAGTAATCGCTCTAAGTGCCGGCGCGTCGTGTTGAAGCGGCGCGCCGAGATTAGCACGGTTTTTACTTTAACGCCATCTTGACATCGGAGGCGTAAATCCCCTGCACGCGCTCGCGGACGATGTCCACCGCCGGCCGCAAATATGGCTGCGCTGCGTGGCCGATCCAGTTCTGGTGCTTGTAGTCGTACACCCATGCTCCGGTGAACGGCACGCCCTCGGTCGGCAGCGGTCCTGGGTAGGTTCCCATGCCGCGGATGCCGGTTCCGAACTCCACGAACGCCGCGTGCGGCGAAGTGAAGGCGACGGTCCCCACTGCCTGGTTTTCTTCGGTCCTCACCGAGCGCATTCCGCTATCGTGGAGTTCGTTGCTATCCACCGGGCAAATCGCTTGTGCTTCCTCCAGGATCAGATCGCAGGACTGCTCCGTAGCCAGGATGACGGCTTGCCGGATTTTGTCCAGCGCTTCGGCGGTTTTGATGGTGGTCTCGGAGACGGCCTTGAAGTTCATAATCACGTCTCCGAGTTGTGGCTGCTCATGCGTGAACCTCCAAAGAACAGTAACAGTTCGGGTGCTCGTTGGGCATCATAGCCCCGCTCGGGAACGCCTGCTCAATCGGGATCATACCCGCGGCTTCGTTTGCCGTGCAGGATGGACACGGGTTTTCGCTCGTTGTGGCCCACGCCTTCAGCGTTGCGCCGGCGTCGCGCCCAAACTCCATCAGCCCCGCGTTGTACGCTTGATTGAGTTCCGTCTGCGCGATCAGATTCAGGCGCCGGTCCTCGAAGTCCGCGAACGTGTGGCGGATGGTGTCCACGATGCCCTGGTAGTTCGCGCCGTTCTGATACGCTTTGGCCACGTCCGCGGCCACCTGTTTGCTCGTGGTGGCGTCGATGCCGCCCGTGATCTTTTGGAATCCGTTGTTCGCCAGGTAGCGCGCCTCAAAGGTGCTCAGCGCGTCCGCGTCGGCGTAGGCGAAATCATGCGCGATGTGTTCGGCAGCAGCCGCCAGTGCAGCCGCCAGCGCATCATCGAATAGATCGGCGATGAGTTGATCGGTCGGGACACCTGAAAGCGCGGTACGAAGTTGCGCCTCGATATCAGGGACGGGTGGATCGGCTTCCCGAAAGGCCGCATGGATGGCTGTCAGACTGGCCATCCTGTGGAACAGGTCAATAGAAGACATTCCCTCGCATTGCTTCTCCCAGTGTCGCTTGATGGCGCGCGCCGCACGCGCGTAGGGCTTCTCCAGAGCCGCGGAGCGCCGGGCTGCAGACTCCGTAAACCGCAGAGAATCGAGCATCGCTTCAACTACCACGATGGCGGCCTCTGTGACCGCTTCGTCGCGCCCCACGAGTCCAGGGCCGACAAACCAGCGGAGTTTTCCGTTGTGGTGGATATGCGCGCAGTGCCCGTGGTGGAAACCTACCTCGTCGGTATCGCAGCCGGTCAGTTCCTTCAGCAGTTCGTTGACAAGCGGATGGTGGGTGACTACTACCGTGTGCCCGGTTGCGTGGCGGCGGATGGCCTGCAAAGCTTCCCCAACTTGGCCATCCGGCTGAAGTTGCCAGAGATCCGCGACGGGCGCGCCCAGCGCCTCCGCAATCGGCGCGGCGGTGTCGCGCGCACGCTTGAAGTAGCTCGATAGCACGATATCGGCGCGGCCAATCTCGCGGCGCAGAAACTCGGCCATGATGCGCGCCTGCGCTTCGCCGTGCGCCGTCAGTGGGCGCGTGGGGTCCTCGCGCGGGCCGTCCTCAGATTCGGCATGGCGGAGGAGATAGAGTTTCATTTTGCCTTCTGCGCTTCCAGCGCCCGCTTCAGCACCGAAACGGCGCGCGCCAGTTGCGCTTCGCTGGCCTTCGCCACACTAGGCAGACCCGCTCCGACTTTCTGCGCACGCGGATTACGCGGCTGCGGGGTCTTGGGCGGCGCGGGAAGTCCTGGGGGGCCTGCCATTCCAGGCATCGGTGGATTCAGCGCCATCTCTTGTTCAGCCTTCAATTCCGGCGTGCGGTCCACGAGAATATTGTACTCATCCTCGGGGAACATGGCCTCAATGACGGTCGGCGCTTCCTCTACGCCCAGCTCCTCCAACAGCAACCTGCATCCGACGCGCAGGTCTATACCGGTGCACTCGAATCCGTTGAGCGTCATAGCCTCCGCGATGGCAGCCACGCGCTGCGTGATATCGTGCTCCAGCACCGCCGGGAACGTCACCTTGACCGTCTGCGCGCCGTCCTTGGCTGTCTTTGCGTCCGGTTGCTTGGCCTTCGCCGCGCGCGCCTCACGAAGCTTCCCTTTCGGCGCTTTTGCGCTGCGTTGGATCGCGTATCCGACGATAGTTTGCAGCACCTCGCGCCAAAGCTCTTGCCGCTGGGTGAACTTCAACTCGGTAGGTCTGTCGAGCGATACGGCGGTCGCCAGGCTTCCCGTCGTGGCATCTCCCAGCAGCATTGTCTCGGGCAGCCCGATAGCGGAGCACGCCATCATCGCCACCCGACGCGCGGCCTCCGGGTTATTCTGCGGCGTCCGCACCGGCGTCAGTTTCGTCCCGGGGCCGCTGACAAAGGCAGATCCGGCCACCGGCGGCGGGTTTTGTTCCCACCACGTACCGCCGTTCGCCAGCGTCGTTGCGAGAGATTGCTTCAGGTTGGCGATGGCGCCGGCTCCGCCCTTGGTCTCCACGTCCCAGGAGAATCGCGCGAAGGCCCGCTGAAGGGTACACCAGTCCTCCAGGTAGTGCTTATAGGCGCGCACCCAGTCGATCATGGGATAAACTTCGGGGCATCCGAAGCGCCACTTCTCAAGGCCACCCACCTTCACTTGAAGCACGTACACCGGCTCGCCGCCAGCTTGTCGCGCCACCTCGTTCTGCTCGGGTCCGAATGCCTTAGCGTTGGAGTCGTAGCCGAACGCCACGTACCAGCACACCTTGGCAACCTGAGCCGTCTGCCCGGTGTTGGGATCGAATACCGACTGAATCCAGCGCCGCTTGAAGAACCACGCTTCGTCGGAGTTGTCGGGATTGGTGACGATATCCTCAATCTCCACGGCGTCGATGGTTTGCACTGTCACCATGCCGGTCGCCTGGTCGGTGAAGAACGCCCAAAACAGGTTTCCGTCCGTCTTCAGCGTGCGCTCCTTTGCCAGCAGTCCGACCGGCCCGAGTTGCTTCTTGTTCGCCTCCAGGAACTCCTCGATAGCGGTATTGGTGTCCTCATCGTCGCTTGAGACCTGGAAGCCGCGGCCGAAGACGTAATCCGCGCAGAGTTCCACGCCGCGGCGCACCAGCGGATTTTTGATGAAGTACAGCCGGCAGATCAGGATTATCTGCTGGATGCCGTAGCGCGAGAACTCAGTCTGCGCCATGGCGAGTTGGCGCTGCCACCCGCGATCCTCAAGCGCAAGTTCCAGTTCCCAGAAGCGCTCTTTCAGCATCACCGACGTAGATCCAGGCGCGGCATCAATGCGCCCGGCCTCGGTGACTGTTACGCCGGTCGGTTGCCACGGTCCAGCGCCATACATCGACAGCGCCTCTGCATATTCAGCGCGGCGCTCCAGGACGGCGGCCTGGTGATCCTCTCCGCGCGAGTGCTCCAGGATGGCGCGGTTCTCTTCGAGAAGTTGGGCATTGCGGCGTTCCAGGTCGAGGAATCGCTGCTGGGAGGCTTGCTGGATGGCGTCAAAGCCGAGTGTGCGGGATAGCCACGCGCGCAGGCGTTTCATAGCCGAAGTATAGCGCCAATTCTCACCGGCGGCGCTCCTTTAGGCTTACTTCCCCAACCGGAAGCGGCGGTTTCGCCCCGCGCTGCAAGCGCATCGCCCAGCCCCAGCGCCGCCCTTCGCGGTCTTGGAACGGCCCTCCGCTCGGCTCCCAGCTTCTCCCCTCGGCAGTGTCGAGGAACGCAGAGACGGCGGTGTCCAGTTGCTCAAGGGTTTCGGCGTAAATGATATCCACACGCGCGCTCATAGTTCGACTCCGAAATCGTCCAAACCTTCCATGATTCCACGATTCTCCCGCACGATGCGTCTGCACTCCGCAAGTTGCCACGGCTCGGTGTCCGGTTTCAGGTGCGGCAGCAATTCGCGATACGGCTCCCACCATTCCGCCGGCACGGGAGCGGTCGGCTGCTTGATCGTGTTGACGCCATGCAGCGCTTGCGGAGGCTGCCAGCCGTAGACGGCCCAGGAGTAGTACAGGCGCGTCTGTTCGAACGTTCTGCGCCCAGGCCATCGCAGTTTGTCGTTCAGGCAGTACAGCAGTTGCTTGGCGCGCAAGCGGCGCTCGTTGAGCATCTGTAGGTGCATCAGCCCTAAGATACCGCTCAACCGGCGCGCTCGATACGGCAATCCGTCCGGGTAACGGTGATGGTGCTGGTACCCATCGGACGCTGCACTCCAGTGGAACTCGGGCCGGTCGGGGAATCCAGCGGTCGCAAATTGCGAGGCCCAGATGCCTTCCGAAATGCTTGTCTCGATGCCGCCCAGCAGTTG
>QGNH01000516.1_pt5 | contig 18092 bp, 39 predicted proteins | sample 1735481 | NCBI WGS metagenome assembly QGNH01 (sample SAMN09239004, study PRJNA386568) | Viral metagenome, whole genome shotgun sequencing project.
CTTCACTGTAGTGGAGCGTACGAATGACTAAGAAAACGATCTATTTATCAGGAAAAATGACGGGTCTCCCAAACTATGGATTCGACATCTTCGACAAGAATCGAGATTTTCTCATCAACAGTGGTTGGGATGTAATTTCTCCTGCTGATATCGACAGAGAAGAGAGCTTCGACCCAGTGGTCTCAGGGGCCGAGTTTACTGAGGAACAATACCTCGAAGTAATTAAACGCGACTATGCGGCCCTCCTAAAATGTGATGCAATCGGGTTCTTAAATAACTGGGCTGACTCCCGTGGTGCTAAACTCGAAAGTGACTTCGCCAACGTCCTGAAGCTGGATCGTTACCGCGTTGATGCTGACAGGGATTACTTGGAAAAGGAATTAGTCGTAGCGTTCTTGGGTTATGCTCGCTCTGGAAAAAATACCCTGGCGGAAGAGTTCGTCAAGAATGACGGGTTCGATCAACGTGGATTTGCGGATGCCCTAAAGAGCATTCTCTACTCACTCAATCCGATTCTCCCTGCGCCGAACTGGACTGAGGTTGGGGATGATTTCGGAACAGCCGGAGTAATTCGCGTTAAAGATTACGTTGACGCCTATGGTTATGAGGAGTCCAAAAAGGTTCCGGAGATTCGCCAGTTGCTTCAGCGACTTGGCACAGAGGGCGGTCGTGTTGCTCTGGGAACGGACATTTGGGTGAACACCCTATTCTCGCGGCCACACGGCGCACGGTTGGCAATCTCTGATCTTCGATTCGAGAATGAGGCCGCTGCCGTTAAAGCTCGTGGAGGGTATGTCATTAGAGTAGAGCGCCCCGGAGTGGGTCCCGCCAACAACCATGCTTCGGAAAAGCTTGATTTTGAGGCTGACTACACCGTCTATAACAACAGAACACCCCACGAAGCGTATTTAGATGTGAAAGAATTTCTTGCCAGTCAGAGGGTTGAATTATGAGTTACGAAGTTGCCAACGGCACTATCAGTCGTGTTCATGAACCCACGGTCTGCGCGGGAGAGAACTGTTGCATTCACAATCCGTCCAATCATACGATGGTTACTTTCCCCCAGCACTTTGGGCGAAGAGGGACGGTGTTCATGGAGCGCGAGTGTCCGCACGGATTCTTTCATCCGGACCCTGACGATCCTAAGTCCAAGGACTGGGTAGAGCGTCGTCATCATTGTGACGGATGTTGCAAGGGGTGCTACCCAGGATCCCTTCGTAAGCCTAATTGGTGGGTAGACGATTTACATACCCCCGACCAACGCCTTCTGGTCAACAAAGCTCAGTGCAGGGCGTGCGGAGACATCATTGAGTCTAAGAGCGTCCATGATTTCGTTAGTTGCGATTGTGATGCCATTTTCGTAGACGGCGGACGAGAGTACCAGCGATGTGGAGCGGATTCTTGGGACAACTTCTGGGATCTAAGTATCTATGAGGATATCAATAATGAAGACTGAAGCCCTATTTGCTATTACCGCCAAAGAGGCGTCGGCGCTCGCCACCATCTACAACGTGCTCGATGACTTGGCCTTCGGGTTTATACCCAACGATTCAACTTTTTCAGCGATTCATATCATGGCTATATTGAAAGTTGACGAGTTGCTTCCTGGCTGGAAGGTTGACCTTGCGTATTCGTCAGAGACAAACTCTATCAACTTTAACTTGCGAGTCCCAGCCGAAAGGGCGTTGCCTGAGAGGATTAATGTGACAATTCATGTTAGCGACGGTCAGAAATGACTGAATTTCAACCTCGCTGGGAAGATCCCCGCCCCTCTTTACGGGGAAGTGCAGGGCCACCTAAACAAAAAGGGGCACCGACACCAAGGGCAGAGTTTTGGGACCTAGCAGAGACTCGTCCTGGAGAATGGCTACTGGTTAAAATAGATTCAAAAGTTTCAAGTGGCCAACGCAAGAAGTGGTTACAATCTCACGGGTTTGAGGTTGTTGCGAGAAAAAACGAAAGTGGTACATACAACATCTATGTTCGCTACGTTGGGAGTGACAATGACAATTAGCGATGCCATCGACACCGGAACTATCGCGTACTCCAGGGCGCAAGCTTTGTGCGTAGAGTACGTTGAGGGATACGACCTCGGGCGATTGGACATGTTGATCGATCTTCTGTCCGACCCTCTCGCGATTTCCGATAATCACACTCGTGACTTCATCCGAATGGCCGCAGAAAATATCTGCGAAGGACTGAAGGACGCTGGAGTGTTCTTTTGGTCTATCTACGGTGACGTTAGGGTGTACCTATGATTCTTGACCTATTAGCCGGATTCATCATCATATGTCTGTTGATTCTATTTTTTTACGCCATGTCCCTGGCAATCACGTTTTGGTTCCTTTCGATCCCGTTATTCTTCATCTGGCTTGTCTGGATGCTCAAGCGCGAAGGAGAGCGCCAGAAACGGCGTGAACGAAACACTACTCCTGAAGAGAAGGCTCGGGAGCAAAGGGACCTAAACCTGTGGCGAGCCCAAGACGATATGTTCAGACAGGCTAAGGCGAGGGAGAAGGCTCGTAATCGTCGTTAACCGACATCTCGAAGTCCAGAACTATTCCCTTAGGTCCACGATAGATTGCGCTCTCAATGACTAGGGCCAAAACCCCTACAAAAAGGAATGCGATGACCAGTACGGTGACGATATCGGCTACACTCATTAGCGATTCAACTTTCTGCTGGCCCGAGCAACCTTTGATCTCCTGCGACTAACCGCGACTCTGCTGGCACGAGTGGTTTTTGTGAATGGCGTTCCGTCTGCTCGGACCTTCTCGGGGGTATCCCAGGAATTGGTGCGAACGTGATGGGTGCGCCCCATATTGAGCGCCTTCATCACCTTGAGGTACAGAGCCCAGTTCTTTTGTTGAGCTTCGGTGTACTTAGCTAGTTCCTCATTTACATCAGGAAACGCTTCCATTCTTTCTGAATAGGTCGGAGATTCTTTAGTGGTAGTCGTCATTGTATTTAGGGTATCACCTACTTCAAGTCTTCACAAAAAAATTTGCAAAAAAGTGACATTGGTGCTATGATGGGATGATGGAAACTTTAGAAGGGCTTAAGAGTGGTAGATATTGGGTGACTACGCATAGCGGGACTCGTCATCTAGTGAATCTAGACGAGAGGAGCGTCACGCGCTATGGGGCACCTGGACATGAATGGAATGAGGGTAACCCCAATTCTGTGGCTGGGGTAGATGGTGAGCCGTACCACTACGACAGACTATCTGGAGCTACCGTGGGGGAAAGCATGTACATGACTGCGGGCGGTGGATATCTCTACGGGACTACTTTCCGTCAGACATCAACGGTTCAGTCAATTGAAAAAATCGAGGATGAGGAATGATGTCTGAAAAACTCCGTGTCGCCCCGAATATTTGCACTTGCGGGGAATCGAACCCTGGTGTGGTGATCGTCTTTCACGGTCATACCGAGCACCGCTGTAGTCTTCCCTCGCCTTGTTGGAATGACGAACCACTCTCCGTCCCCGGCATCGAACCCTTCGTTGACGTTGATGCCCTGGTTTGGAAGGAAAACTGCGGTCACTGCATCACCTGTGGAGCAGATCATCCATTCGGCACTGAGGGCGTTAACGGTCTCATGCGAATTATGGTCGTTTGCTCGATTTGCGGAAACAAGAGATGCCCTCATGCCACGGATCATCGGCTCACCTGTACCGATTCAAATGAACCTGGACAAGAAGGGTCGGTGTACCAATGAAGTTTTTTTACAAGTTAGCAACATTGTTTACTCTTACATACGCTGGGGAACTTTGGGCGAAGCCCGGTGCCGGACGTTTCTTCGCCGGACTAGGAATAGGCGTAGTGGGTATGTTCTTTATGGACGCTTATGCCAAGAGATGCCGTGACTAGGCGCATCCTCGTAACCGGTGGCCGGGATAATTCAGACTGGTTGACCGTGGATATGGCTCTGTGGAAGCACCTCAAACAAGGTGACGTGGTGGTGCATGGCGCGGCCTATGGCATCGACAGCCTATGCTCTCAGTTCGTTCGCTATAACCCAGATCTATTTGACGAGGATCCTTTTCCCGCCGAATGGAAAGTGGATGGTGTCTTTAATCCGAACGCTGGCCCCGAGAGAAATCAAGCGATGATCGATTCCGGCATTCAAGGAGCACTCATCTTCGCGGGGGGATCAGGCACCGCTGATATGACAAGACGTATCAAGGCCGCTGGTATCAAGTTTTACGACTACACGAATTATTGGGCAGGTTCACCTAAATGACCAAAGAAGAATTAGAGGCTGAGTGTTCTCGTATCGTGGAAGCTGCGCTCAATGTTTCTGAGTACGACATCTGTGAATCGTTTCAGAGGGCCTGTGAGAGGGTTGCGCCTGACTGGACTTTCGAAGACTGCCAATTAGTCGGCACCACTCTCTATATAAGTGCCCTTCCCCCAGATTTAGTCCACATCACCATGTCGCCAAGGCTGGTAGGGATGACTGGGAATGGGGAGTATTCTCCGGCACCGTCGAAACCGCCGAGGGGATCCTCATGAACACAGCCATCAACAAGGCGTACGCCAAACACCGCGCCGTACAGAGGCTCAATGAATTGGAGCCCGTTGTACCCTAAAGCGATTTTTTTTTGAAATCGGGCGCTCTCACTTCATTGCGTAACTATTCCATTTACGGAAGCATTATGCAATCCATACATATATGGAATAGAGGACATTTCAACCTGTAGGAATATCCCCACATCACGTAATGTCGGGAAAAGACCACATTGCAGCCCTTATGTATAAATGTCGGGTTTTAGAGACCACATGTGAACTATGGAGACGGTAAACCCCCGGTCGAGGTTCGTTGCATCTCGCCGGGGGCGCTCCGTTTTACTAGGACAGTAAATACCATTGTATGCTCACTGCCCGTCTCTAGGTCTGGGAGACTATGGAGTTGTGGTGTTCGTTACCGAACCATCCAGAATCCAGAAGGTTAATCCGAGGAGACCCCACGAGGGCCAGCCGAACTGAAGAAGATCCGCGCCTTGGGCGGCAAAGATCCCGATGATGAAACAGGCAGCTCCGAGAATACGGAACAGGGATAAGCGGTTAACTCTCATGTGAATCTCCTTGGTAGGTGATCAGCAGTGGTCTTGACCGATGCTCCAGTGTAGCACATCGATGCGTCTCTATGGTACAAAAATTTTGGGCGGGGGATCAGCAAGCACCTTAAGGCGGGTTTCTCTAGAAAATATTTAGAGATCAGAGTGTCGGGACTAGAAGGATTTAGAGGTTTCTAAGGTCTAGAGATACCAAGATGGCTCTAGAGTGGCTGAGATCGAAGCACAGCGCGTCTCCTGGGCTTCTAGCGAAGCATCGAGCAGACGTAACTAGCTCGACTGGTAATCTGGACAGCACCCATCCAGAGTAAGCTAGATGGGGTTCGGCTACCGTCGCAGCCTATGTGGTCCTAGATACCCTGAAACTTACTACTCCCCGACCACCAGGGAACACAGCCAGCTCGCGATCTTACAAATGGCGTCTGGTTAGATACCTCAAGAATAACGATAGCAGGTGGATCTAGTCTTGTCAAGTCCTTTTCTCGAACATCTTCAAAATGTCCCAAATATGGGGTGGAATGAAGTACCGTGAACATCCGTTCAACATCATATGATCTGAGTTGCGTGTGCTGGTATCGCAATATCCCGCTCATCCATCCGTAAATAATATCTGGTGATGGGGTGGTCAGACCCTCCTTTTAGCGTGCTGCCATGCTACTACGCTACTACGCGAGATTCTCAGTAGCATAGTCCGTAGCCTAAGTCAAGTTTTCTTATCTAAGGTAATGGGGTCTGGTCATACCGTGGAAGGGTTAGCGTGGCTTAGGTGTCAATATAGAGGCCGTAGAAGGGGAGCTGCAACGACACTTAATAACGATGGCGTTCTCCTCGGACACAAAAAACCGGCCTACCCTGTGCTAGCGGTAGGCCGGTGTTGCGTGGTGAGTGTTATTTATGGTATAAGCCACACCAACGGACTAGCGAGCAATGCATACCATGAGTACTGTTGCACGTACTGGTAGAGCATGAACTGGCTAGGCGTTGCCCGGTTGAACATCGCACCTACCGCGACGATGTTGAGTAGTGCCAGTGTTGCCACCACTAGCCACCTCCAGTTAGGTAGGCGTGTCATCGTGCCAACCTTTCGCCAGCGTTAGCACTGCCACCAAAGACAAGCAGGTGACTCTCTGTCGTGTCATACGGGTTATCTCCCTCGCGGTCAGTGTGAACCGTCACCACGGGCCTACCGTAAAACTCATCCTTTAGTAGTGCCTTGGCCTGGTTGAGATACACGGTTACACGTTGCGCCATGTCCACTGTTGAGTACGTGTTGCCAATGCGACGCCTAAATCCTTTATCGGTCAGTGTCACGCCAGTAAGCGCGGTGCGACGTATAACCCATGTCCCGAGAATTTCAGTCTTGCCAGCATTGCCACCAGTAAGCCACGCGCTCGACAGTGACCAGGCACTAACGCGAATACTGACCTTGCCCCCGTCGTTGCGCGATATGAGTACGTTGGCAACTAACAAGTAGCGAACTTGGTTGATAGTTGCAGTAGTGCCAACTTGCAACCTGTCGCCGAAGGTGTCGCCCGTAACCGTGTTTTCAAAATCGCCCTGATAGGCCGTCGCGCTGAACTTGGCGCGTATTGCCTTTGCCAGCGTTGCTAAGTGCTGGCGTACTGCCTTATCGTTTTCGATGGTGAATGTTGCCATGGTGAACCTTTCTGTAGTTGAATCCATACATAGGAATTTAATCGTTCGCGGGGCATATGTCAAGTATCTTTTTAACAATTTTCGACGCTATATCCTACTATTTCACTAGAGATTGTTGACTTTCCCGCGATCATCGAATTACGAGCTATTCCATCGGGATTAGAGGTCATTCCTTTGCTCACTCGTCGCGCGTGCGCGAGATGAAGCCGGAGCGGTGATTTGATAAAGATCATTTCGTTTGTTTTCGCGCGTGCGCGACGGGACCTCCAGCCGGTGATTTGATTTTTGCTCGCGCGGGTAAGCTTTTAATCGACAACTGATTTGATAACGGGCACGAAAAAGCCCGACACCTTTACTAGCGTGTCGGGCTCTTCGTTGTTCAGTGTTACGCGCACACCAATTCGAGAATTTTTAGAGTCTCGGTGTCGGCTTTGCCGGTCGCGCCGGTAATGGCGTTGAGCATGTTTCGCTCTGCCCTGTTCGCGCCTCGCACAGTCTGGACGTGATGCGCCCAAGTGTTCGTCGCTTGCAAGACACCGAACGCAGTGCCGGACCAAGGCTTTACCCGTAGGTCGTTCTCCCACAGGTTTCGCAGGTCATCGCGCTTGTTTTGCGCAATGGTCGCGCTTCGGGTCGTCTTCGCGTCGGCGTCAAACTTGCAAACCTGGTCAAGGAATAGCGCCCACTCAGCGTCAGTCACCGCCCAGTTCGTTAGCGCCTCGATTGACTCAGTGAACGTCGCGCCTATCTCTTCGATGATGCCTAGAGCATCGCGAGCGGTTACCGCGTTGAAGGTAGCGTGTTTCGTGTGCTTGAGTTTGAACGTCGCGAGCGCAGTTTCGAGACTCGCGGACATTGTGTTATCGCACACCACGACTTGGTTCCCCTTGTTGTAGGTCCGTGCCAGTGAACCATCGCAACTGTCAGCGCCCATGATGAAGGGGCGAAACTCGACACCGCACGACGTGACGGTCTCTTCCGCCTCAATCTGGACCCAGGCTACTGCGCCACCTTTCAAAAGTCCGGCGCTACCAATGTTAAGCCCATCACCCAACAAGGCCTGAACGTCGCTCAGTAATGACTCTTGATACTGAGTGAACTTATACCCGCCCTTAAAAATCCCGAGCACGTTGTTCACGTCGTCGCGCATGATGGCTTTACGGTCCTCAACAACAATGGTCTTAGCCGGTGAACCATCGCCCAGGACGGTCGTCGCCTCATCCATCTCGCAGGGTACGACGATGTAGAGGGGGCGCTCAACAAGTTGAAAGCTGAAGAGACGACGCTTTACATCTTCGATAGGTACTGCCCCGGCGTAGTGATTAGGTTCGCCACCTTGTGCCGATTCGCGGTAGTGCCATGCGTTACCGCGCTTGTCAGTGTGACCTATAAGGGTCATTGTGTTGAGCCATTCGATAGTTTCTTGCGACATGATGCAACCTTTCAAAAGTGCCCCCCGAGTCCATCCCGAGGTGACTTACTTAGTATCCCACAGTTAACGCTTCATTTCAAGTCATAAGTGAGATTGTTTGAAGTATTACTGGTAATAGTTTAGGGTGAGGATCATTTCCTACAAACCCGATAGGAATAGTCATGATTCCCCGCTGCTCCGGCGTCGCGCGTGCGCGAAGTGTTCCCTGGCCAGTGATTTGATCTCGCGCGTGCGCGACTGAACCCGGCCTCGGTGATTTGATTATTAGCTGATTTGACTTGTTTATTTGATAACTGAAATGGAATGACGAAACCGCCACCTCGGGGGGAGAGGTGACGGCTCGCGTGTGTTCCTGTTTAGATAGTTAATTACCCATGGTGACAACTCCTTCGATTGTCGCGTATGTCCTGTTTAATACTTTGATTCAGTCCACCTCGCTTTCCCAGTCGTAGAGACTTGCTTGAAAGGATGGGTGGCGCTCGCGTGACGAACGGACTTCGATTTCCCGCCAAGCTCGGGCGCGTGAAAGGTAATCGTCAACCTGTTCGGCTACGTAATCCACCAGGAACAGAAACCCGATTGCACCAGTGAATATGGCAACGAGAGCGATTGCTACTTGTTCGAACATGGTCATTTCACGGCATCCTTGCAAGCGGCGTTAAAACGAGTCTGTGCCTCGCGCTTTGAGTATCCAAAGTACACCAGATACATCGGACCATCGTTGCGCGGATTGAGTCCACGATATCCACCCGAGATCTCCATCTTCTCTAGTGTGTTGGCCATTTCATTCCCTCCCATCTACCAAGCCCATCTTGGTCGATACAGACACTTTACTCGATTGCAAGGGTCAAGTGTGAAATACTTTATTACAATTTCGTTACGACTAATAACTCATACCAGTTGTTAAATACTCAGTCCCACTGGGCTCGGTCGTCGTCGCGCGTGCGCGAGTGACACACAGCTAGGTGATTTGCTTTCGCGCGTGCGCGACACAGACGCGGCTAGGTGATTTGATTCCACCCAGCTCGCGTGTGATTTGATCGTGATTTGATACCAGTTAGAAAACCTCCTCGCACCTGTCACAGATTCCAACACCCTCAAATTCGTAGAGTTCACTGTCCGGATCATTGGTCATCGGGTGCCAATTACTCAATTGATTTTCCCCCGTTTTCCCGGCGCATGAGGCGCAGAGTTCGGGAGGAGTGATTCCGCAACCAAAGGTACACCATCCGTCCGCCTGGCAGGGAAAGGAAAACCATCCTACGATAACCTCGCGCATTGTGTCAGTTTCCATTAGATGTCCCTGAAGTAGAAACCGTTTGACTCCCAGTAATCGAACATCAATTCTCGCGCGGCGTGGTCCCAGTCGATGCAGGTATAAGGCCACTCGGTCGGCTGTTCAAAGTCGGTGTCGTACGCAAGATTTTGGGCGAAGTCTTTGTCGCTGTCCCATGCTCCCGAGAAAGCCTCATAGAAGTTCCCCAGTACCTCTTCCGATTCCTGCTCTGCATTGTAGTCCGGAGAGTTTCCCCAAAAAGCGGCGATAGCGTCTCCATTGTCAAAGGCATCATGTAGCGCCTGTACCTCTTCTAAAGTGCAGGTCATTATAACACCTCCCACAGGCTCGGGTCGCTCTTTAAGAGTTCGACCATTTTGTCAGTAGACATACTTACTACCTTTCCTCCCCGGCCCATCCGGTGATACGACTACTCTAATCGACGGTGAACCGCGCGTCAAGGGTTATTTCAGAAACTTTAACACCTTATATAAGAACAAGATAAGAAAATAGTAGGACTTATCTGCATTTCCCCTGGTCAGTGAAATTTGGGCTGGGTCGGTTTATCGGTGTATCCTTCCTGGTCAAGATATGTTTCTGGCTCTCTTATCTGTTTCTTACTATCCGTATCAGCTTTACATAACAATGTGTGTCGGGCATGGAGAGCGATCATCCTCGCGCGTGCGCGAAAGTCCTGGCGGGGAGGGGATTCGTTAGGTATCCAGTCGCGCGTGCGCCACCCATTCAAGAGCACATGATTTGATCGAAAGTACTAGCGCGTGCGCGATGATTGAGCATCGGCGGTGATTTGATAGTGAGTTTTTATGCACTCGCGTGTGAGCTTTAATCATTCGCGTGATTTGATCGTGGAGTTGTCTCCACCCAGGGAGAAAGTTATACCCTCGCGCCTTCTGACCAGGGGATTTATTTATTGGGATAGATTCGGCTTAGGTGGTGTTCGCGTGCGCTCTAGGTCGATAGAATGAGTTTTTATGCAGGATTCGCGCGTTATTGACGTTTTTTGGGCTGATTTGATCGTGTTTAGGTGCGTGCGAGGTCTTGAGTTGGGGATTTGATGCTCACCAACAGACCACAAAAGGGAGGGGGTAATGGCATATCGGACATGACAGAAGGGAGGGGCAAGGGCCAGAACGGTAGGGTGAGTGGAGCGAAGTGGTGAGTCGAAAGGCCAGTGATCTACTGATAAAACAGACCAGCATTAACTACTGATTTGATCTGTATCGTTCACTGTCTGTCATCGTTCAGCGTAGAGTGAATGGTGAGTTGTCAAAGTGATCGCGCTTATGTAGCACTATAAGGTAGAGAATCACTTGCTCAAAAATGGGTGATTTACTGGCGTGCTTGACACCGTGCTTCGCTTTCCCCCGCCCCAATTTTTTCAGAGTGATCGCATGACGAAGCCCCCGCGAGAGATGGGCTAATCTCGCGGGGGCAGAACCTTCAGCTGAATTGAACTAGTGGCTAAGTGCCTCGCGTAGTTGGTCACCAATGAATTTCCCGTACGCAGGTGGCATTGCTTGATTGAGTCCGTAGCGCGTCATCCAGTCGATACCCATGAGTTGTTCCTGAACCGATTTCGCTGGCGTGTAACCACCGTGGCGCACTTGCTCGGCGTGCGTACGATCTGAACTACCACCACCATAGACGCCACCAACCTTATAACCTCGCGCCTTATACTCAGCACACTTACATCCAGTACCAACAAGAGGGATATTCGACTCAAATTGCCGGTGACGTTTCAGAACCAACAGTGAACCATCCTCATCTTCCGCTGTCAGGTCAAGTGCTGAACCGCACACGATTACCGAACCAGGCATTTTTGCCCCGACCACATTTTCCATGACATAGGGCAAGCCGGTTGCTTTGAGTAGTTCTCGCGTGTCAGCCACCAAACTTACATGCTGTTTGGAGTGAGAGTGTTTGGTGATTGAGTCAGCCTGACAGGGCGGACTCGCGTGAATCGCGTCGAACTCGTTCCGAACCCATGACCGTTGACCATCTAAGACCTCTTCAAACGAAGCCTGAATGAACTCATAGGGATAGCGTTTCTGTGCGACGTTATCAACCCCCACGACTTCAAAGCCAGCGTTCGCGTATCCCTTCGCCATACCACCCTCACAACAAAACAGGTCCAAAAGTTTCGGCATTACGACAGAACCTCACCAATGGCGATAAGCAGGTCCAAAATGTAGGTCATCACCTGGTCAGTGTTTTCGGCCCATCCTTCATCCGTCGCGCTGTCAGTTTGCCACTGTTCGATTGTGGTCTGTGCATTGGCGATAGCCTCAGACACGTTCTCGCGAGTCACGGCCCACGGTGCAAAAAATTCGGGACCATCTTCTAATCCAAACTGAACCAGTAGAGAACGGGACCGCGCATCCACTGTGCCGACCTTGATAACAGTTTCAGTGTTACTCGCGCACATTTCCCAAGCGTCAGCGATAGCCTGTACCATCTGAGCAAGAGGCTCGGGCAAAAGGCCACCATTCTCTTCGTCAAAATCGCCGGTATCAAAACGCATGAATGTTTCACCATCTGCGCCTTCATTCTCTGGCGTTTCGGCTGGCATGTATCCAGCACTCTCGGCGTTGTAGCAAATATGCTCACCGTCAAAATCACCGACATAGCCGACCATACAAAATCCACCAGTCTGCACGATGTTAGAAACGATGCCTCGCGCTCTCAAGGCGTCAGCGATAGCGGTTACGCCTTGACGATCTGACGCCTCCTTACAAGCACGTCCGTAGTCAGAATTCTCAAACATACTTCCCTCTTTTCCTCCCAGCCCTTCTGGGAATACGTTCACCTTATCACCTGGTCAAGTCAATGTCAACGATGATTTCAGATTCTTTAACAACCTGTTTAGAGTACTAATGATGATTCAACCACCAGGTAATCGAAGATCGAAAGGTCAACCTCATCGTCGGGAATGAGAGTCATCATGACACCATCCACAGGACAGAAGGCCACAGGTGTAGGACGATCCTCGAAACATGCTTCACAGTCAGGGTTACCGCATCCCCATGAACTCGGGCGAGAGACTCGGGTGGATATCTCAGCGTCATCCTCTCCCCGGACTCCCTCGCACGTCGGACAGTAGTAGAAGTCGCCGGTCATCGCGCACCATCCAGAACGTCCTGAATGGACTCACCAATGAATCCCAATTCCTCGGGGGAGGCAGACAGTGGTGTCGAAGAAAAGTTCGATAGGTACTCCATCGCCTCGATCACGTCAGCCCAGTCACTGTCGGCCATAACGACCGTTACCAGTGTCCCGTCCAACAACTCATTCTGTGCCATAATTCTTACTCCCTTTCAGTTGTTCCACAGGCCCATCCTGTAGAGTGTTGGCAAAGAACGCAGTCTTCATGTTACTAGCAAAGCGCCCATTTGAAGACGTTCTAACTTTGCTTCACTTCACCAACGAGAACCACAATAACCGACCGTCAAGGGCTTGTCAAGTCTTTTTTCATGTGAACTTGTGAAATCTTGAGCCCAAATAGTCTGTTAATGCGCTCGATATCGAGCTAATTAGACGACACTCGCGCGTGCGCGTAGACAGGGTTTGCTATGAGATCTGATAGCAACTCGCGCGTGCGATTCGAGGAGCTTTCGCGCGTGATTTGATTGGGAACGTGTGATTTAATTTAATCAGTTGATTTGATTAGCGCGGGGGAAAAGGATTTAGCAGGTGATTTGATCTGATTTGATCGTGGAAATAACGATGCTCGCTGAGTCCATGTTGGGGCATGGCACTCAACGAGCATCTCTGGATGGGCCATTCTTTACTGCGGGTCAGATGCGAAACTCGTCCTCTTCCTCACAAAGGTCGCAGAGTGTTCCCTCTGAGTCAACGACTTCACTGAGACATCCGTAACACAGTGCATTTCCGTCTTCGTCCTCGGCCTCAAAAATCGAAAGGTCAGCGATCTTCTCCTCCGGGGTCATTTCGCGTTGTTCGGTACTCATCATGGTACCTCCGTAAATGCCGCGCCATTCCATTTCCAGTGACGACGTGCTTTCTCATCGTAAGCGTGAGTAACGAGGTAGTGGTCAAGGTCTACCGTGATGAGAGAGGAGAAGTAGGCCATAACCGCTGACTCGGGGGATGACCTGTGTTCCGTCATACCAAAAAGGACGCCTTCCCCGCCCATTTCGATTCTCGCGTCAACATACCACTGACTCGTGTATTCGCTGAAACCAAGACTCGCGTTATTGTCCAAGCTTTTGATCTGCAACATCATTCGGTCAATGTCTGGTAGTTCGGTCATGATTCTTCCTCGCCCGTCGTGTAAAATCGCAGTGGTCCTACCTCGTGCTTGAATGTCAATCCACACTTGGTACAACTACCACGCCATGAACCGTGAAGTTCTCCCTTATCAATCCACCACTCGTAGTCTTCGCGGAAGGTCTGTAGGTCACGATCTTCGTCGTCCGGGGGAGAGGGAAGATTAGACGAAAGGGTAGCCCACTCCTCGATAGTCACGACACCGTACTTCGCGCCATGTGAAGCCAGTAACTCAGCGTATGCTTTCACGGCTCTGTCAAGACACCGTGGACACGCCTCCCAGTTGTCAGCACCCATTAGTTCATCACTCCTTCTGTCCATCGTTCCGCTCTGATTGTGTCCTGTTCGTGAAGCATGGCAAGTTCGTTCGCGCGGTCAGCCAATACCAGTGTATGACATATTCGCGCGGCTCGCTGAAATTCTTTAGTCGTGCATTCCGACCAATCGAGCATCCAATCCTCGTCAATCCGATCTTGAACCAAAATGGCCGTGTCTAAATCAACCTCAAGGAATTCCGCTATATCGCGTGTGGCCTGATTCATGCGCTCACCATCACCATTTCGTTTTCCAGCCTACACCAAGTACAGTTACGTCCATCGTGAAGGAATCGGTCAAGTCGAACGTCGCGTGTGGGACGTTTGTGCTCGCGTATCCACTTGTCCGTTCCGCGCTCGGCTAGTTCGTCGCCGGCCATTGACTCCTCAATTCTTCCAGTACCGCCCGACGCTCGGATTCGATCTTGTCCAAGTCTATGCCAAAGAACTCGGCAAAGAGTTGTTCGGGGCGAGTGTAAACAGGCTCAAGATACTCGTTCCACTTGCCGTTCGCCTCCCACCTCGCGAGAAGCCATCCTCTCTCACTCAGCCAGTCATAAAACTCAGTGAGCGTGTCACTCGCGCCACTCTCGATAATCTTGTGTTGCTTGTCCAATTCTGGTGTTAAAGTCTTCATGCCAACGCCTCCTGATAGTCCAGGCGATAGTTGCCAATCGCGGTGCCCATGTCCTCGTCAACACCAAGTCGTGATGCCATGATGATTGAAGCTTTGGTCGCGGGGGAAAGCCAACGACCTGTTACTTCCCCCGTTTCGTCGTCGTAATCAGTATCACACTGATCGAAGTAATCCTCGTCATAACACTCGGTAGGCATCCCAAGGTCATCCTCAACCTCGACGGTTACCAGGTAGGTGAAGGTTGTCATCAGTCGAAGTATCCCGCTGTGGCATTGTCACAAGCCTCTTGAATTCGCCCGATAGCCTCTCGGCGTCCAGGGTGATCGGTCGCTCCAAATTCGGCGTCCGCGCACTCCCAAATAGTTTGTATATCTGCCATTGAGAGCGTTAGTGTTCCTGTCTTACTCATATCTTCCTTTCAGTTGCTCGGCCCATCCGATGCAACAAAACCAATCTAGCCTCCCGGAATCGATCTGTCAAGTAACTTTTTGAAAATCTTTATGTACATCTTTCTGTGTAGATTTACAATCTGTTTCAGTTGTTAATGAGGATGGGACGAAACCAAACAACGTGGGCTTGAAACGCTCGTAGGGTCGCGCACTCATAAGTCCGCTGGGAAACGTTGTAGTCCTAAAGACCTTGTAGCGAATTCCCCTGTAATCTCCTATCTCACCTGTGATTTGACCCGCGTGATTTGATGGAGGGAGAATCTTGAGTTTGTATGGTTTGTTAAACGCCTTGACCAATTTCCGCTGTAGGTGGCGATAGTACCAGGGGTATCGACAGAGCCAGGTCATGAGTCGTATCTTCATGTGATTTGATCTGGCTGATTTGACTCTGATTTGATACTCTTCTTTTTCTTGTGGTCGCGCCAAAAAAATCCGACCTGTTGAAGCACGAAGCTAACGACCATGCCGAAGACAACCCCTCGGTCCCACGCTGTGATGACCCACGTTATTTTGATCACGAATCACACGGCTCGGTGGGGAATCCATTAAATAAGAAGTGAAAGAACGCCCCAATGACAGAGCATACCGTAACCGCCCCTATAAACGCAAAGACATAGAGAACATAGATCACGGTACTAAGCTCACTCCCGCTCGGAACTCTACCTTACGACGAAGGGCATTGTAATCGCTCGCAATGTTAAAGTTTGTTGTTGCGCTCCAACCGTCCGGTGGCATCTTGGTTGAATCCTCTGCAAAGTGCATAGCTTGTTTCTGCAAAGCTGTCGCAATCATTCGCGCCTCAACGGGTGAAAATTTTCCGAGATCGATCAATTCGAGTTGGTTCTTGCTCGGAACCTCGGTGCCTGTAGGTATGGACGTTCTTACTGGGGGTGGTTCTGGTAAGCGAGGTGGGCTAAACCCACCTCCTCCAAACAAATCAGCGTACTCTCGCACAAGTTCACCCAATGTCTCCGTCTCCTCTAAGGTCATAAAATCACCACCAGTAAGGCTATTGACGTACTCCACTATGGCGTACCATGAGTCAAGGGGGTGGCTCATCGCTGCAACTCCTCGTAAAATCTTTCTAGACTGTAGCCAATTTGTTCGATCATTGCTTCAATTCCTTGACTCCAGATGTTGTGCCATGAACAAAGTATCGAGTATCCAACAACTTCACCATTCAATTTACGAGACTCACACTCACAAAAATCAGAGGTCCCACTAGCCTTGATGCTACGGTTGATATCACTCGTAATCATGTTGACGGTGATTCGACTGAGGCTCATTACTCACTCTCCAATGTAATCGTGATCGAAGTGCATCCGTTGTGACGTGCTAGCTCGATGAACTCTTCTCCATCGCGGAACTGTCCCAAGTAGTAATCCTTGTTGATTCCCCGGCTCGAAAATTCTGACACGGCGGAGAAAGAAACCAGGTTAAGTGGAAGCGCCCACACATTGTAGTAATCACCATCATCATCACTCCATTGGTGGACCTGTAGAACCTTATCCATTAGACACCTCAATCTCTTTCCCGCCATTGTCCCAGTGTGAACGAATGAACACATACTCCTCCGGTACCCACATAGGCTCGGGGTCAGAGTCAAAGGCGTAACGAATCTTAACAATCCGACTCACCAGGTACATACACCTTACCTCAATGCCGATGATCCGTTTGGGCTGATTAGTGTAAGTATGACCCTTCATGTTGTAGAAGACCTCATCGCCCATCTTGAATTCTGTGTCAATGTTCACGGTGTCCGGAATTTTGGCGAGTGAGAGGAGATTAACAACGAAATTGTTCTTGCTCTTCTCGCTTTGTATCCAAGCCGTATCACCAAATATAGCTATAACAAGGTAGTTACTACCGTCTCTTTCAAGACTCACCCTGTCGCCTACCTTGGCGGGGGAGGAAATGGCCTCTAGGAATGAGGCTTCTTCCTTGCCGTTTGGGGCGAATGGACCGTCGGTGAAATAAACTATCCACTCATTGTTTTCGTACTTGCACTCTTTCACCGTACGTTCCTCTCCGGAGAAGGCCTGACCCGAGGGCTTGTAACGAACCAACTGTCCTCTATCGAATGGTGGTTTGTTCATACGGCTGCTCCTTCAAATCCTAGGTAGTGGGCGGGGTTACGAGCTTTGCGTACTTCGAGAATGCGACCAGAGTTGTTGCTGGAATCACCGTAAGAGTATTCAGCGGCTGACTCTCTCGCCCGAAGTTGCATTTTGGTACGTTCTTCATCGGTCATAGATTTGCTTCTCTCTCTTTCAAATAAGTTTGATACAACTGCTCGATGATAACACAGAAGCCAATCCCTTCGTCGGGGGAAGGGAAGTGCATCTGTATTGACGCATTGACTGAATCGTTCTCACCTGAAAGATGCTTAAGAGAGTACCAAGCAGTTGTTTCATCCCCCTCTTCCCGGATTCCGAATATCCAATCGTCGCGCTCGGGATCTGATACCCAAGTGAGGTCGCTCATGTGTTCACCATTTCCTTTGGGTTAACAAGCCATAGACGTTCGCGCCACGGATGCCCTTCAACCGCAATGCCCATCCACTCTTCGATCACGACGGTTTCGTTGGGATGTTCGGCGCGACAGTAATCAAGCACCTGTTGTTTCCCCCATTTTCCGGGGCAAATCAAATGCTCAGTGTGTACACGGTTGCCACCACGACTACGAAACCGCAGAACAACCTCGCGAGCTGGAATACAACTACTCATTCTCCCTCCAAACTAGAAGTAGTGCGGGAATATACCTTGCTCTTGCGAAACCGGATTGGTCGGCTACCGACCTTCGCCTGGTAGCGCAAAGCGTCGCGGTCTTGTTTACACGGCCTACATTCTCGTGAGCCGTTCCTGCGGATAATCGTGTGTTCAGGGGTGAACTCGTGACCATGCTCGCAGTGAGTTTGCTTGGCGTGCGTCGCTGCCGTTCC
>QGNH01000826.1_pt1 | contig 18091 bp, 20 predicted proteins | sample 1735481 | NCBI WGS metagenome assembly QGNH01 (sample SAMN09239004, study PRJNA386568) | Viral metagenome, whole genome shotgun sequencing project.
CCCCATAAAAGAAACTTCGTAGCCAGTCGCTTTCAGTGGGAGTGCTACTTCGGAGATATCCCGCTTGGACTCTTTGTTTGCCACAAGTGCGACAATCCGGCCTGCGTGAATCCTGATCATCTTTTTCTGGGGACGCAACTCGACAATATGCGCGATGCGGCAAAGAAAAACAGATGCGCTCTCGGTGAACGCAACGGCATGGCAAAGATCACCGAAGATACAGTTCGAGAGATACGGAAATATGCTCAGTTTCACCCGCGCACAATCACACATCTGGGGCGATGGGGGCATGGTCGCATTGTTCCCAATTCGCACGCGGACATCGCGCAACATTTCGGTGTTTCGCGTGCCCAAGTTCAACGAATTCTGGCAAATGAGCGATGGGGTCATGTTAAGTAGCCGCGCCTCTAGTTTTTAAACGAGTTGGGATCAGCGCCAAGGTAACCATTTCGATCTGATAGGCGTTGTCTGTCTGCCCAGCCAAGGGCACAGATGAGAACTTGAGAAAGAATCTGCTCCCACGAGCAATAATCATCCCCCCGTAACCCCACTGAAGATCGATGTTCGGCTGACTCACCGTGCGTTCGCAGGAAAGCGGCCAGATATTCGCCGGATTGTTCGGAGCAACCTGTACCAGCATTGTCCCGGCTGGCCAAGTCACGGTTGCAAGAACGCCGAAGAACCCCTTCTGATGGCTTCCGACTTGCAATTGCTGCTCCGCGCCCCTGTTGACAAAGCCGTAGGTGTAGTAGTAGCTCGACACAAGCCCATAGTCGTCGTCTGTGTACTTGTTCGGATTGAGCGTGTAGACGTTCCCAAATCCGCCGACTGCAGGCGTCGATCCATTTCCCCCTCCGAGCACAAGCGAGAGCGTCCCAGCGACGCGATACATCAGCGCGGCGCCGTTCATGCTCATATTCCAAAGTGACCATTTGCGGGAGTTGTCCGTCGCAATCAGTTTTCCGCTGAAAGACACTCGAAACGGTGGAGAATTGGCGATAGATTGAGCCGAGTCGAGTTGGCGATACGACATGAATAGAAGTTTGCTGGGAGCGGTCGCAGTTCCCATCGGGACGCCGAAATAAAGCGCCCTTTCTACCGGATCGTTCACGCACCAGACCGTCAGAGCCGCCGCGGGATTGATTTGTTCCCAATCGGGCTGGATTTCCTGCGAAATCTTGTCAGGGTACGCACCTCCAAAGATTCGCGCGCCGGAAAGACTCGCCCAGGCCATCCACTCCTCACCCCCGGAGGCCGCTGTGTCGTCCGCTTGGCTCTTCGTGAGGGAAAAGGCCGATAACGCACCGCAGTTCGCCCCAGCCTCGTTTACGGTCCATCCTGAAGGCTCTGTTGTCCCGTTGTCAGTTGTTTCATGCAGCCTGCCGCTTGGTTCCTGGGTGAGCATGTAGAACGTCTCGCGCATGACGCCAAAATCCATGACCTTGCGCGTGTCAGTGACAGGCCCGAACTTGCCCGTTACTCCGTCGATACCCTCTTCGTTGTTTCCGTAAGAACCAAAGAGAACGCCATCGAGATACGGGGTCTGTGAGTAGATCGCGCTGATTTCATCAACCAGGATCGTTCGGTTTGTCACCGTCGAAACCGCATAGATGGTCAACAGCATGTCATTCGGAATAGCCTGCGGCATTGTGGCAGAGAAGTTAGCCTGCACAAAACTCCCCGACACACTCATTGCCGCACCGTTGATAGTGGCTGTCGAAGTAAAACTTGCCAATGCACTTGAAATCACGGCGTAGAAGTTCAGATTTGCATCGATCGCGCTCGGCTTCAACCACACGCGCAAGGTGTACGGCGTGTTTCCAGTGAGGATCGGATTTCCATAGGCGTCCTCGTAGGCGGACTGAGATAGGACGCCCGATTGACCAGCGCCTGCGTTCGCAGTGATGAGCCAGGCGGACGATGGTGGCAATGATGGGTTAGCAGACAGCGTTCCAGGGATGGCGCCGAGCGTCCAGCCGGCCGGGACCGTAGGCGCTGAAGGCAGATACCCTCCATCGAAGCTGAGATTGAGGAAGTTCTGAAGCCGATTGCGCTGGCCGTAGGTGATGAGACGGGTTGCATACTGCCCAAACCCCAAAGCCCCGTCTAGCACAATCTGCTGCTTTAAGTCATTGCCGGGTTCTGAAGTTCCAAGGCCTCCAAACAGCGAATTGTCAGAGAAGTCGAGCAACACCGATGTCGTCGTATTGTCGTTGATCTGCGTTGCAGTAGAGACGATTTGCCCATCGACCTGAGACGGATCAGGAAGGTAGTAGAAATAAGCGCCATCCGCACCTGTGAACTCAAGGATGCGTGCCACGACATTTGCGGGACCGATGGGAATGTTTGAGACCTGAACGTATTGCCCCCCGTTTGCAATGAATTTCACATAGGGGCTTGGCTTCAGCACCGCGCCCTGCCGCGTGAGGAAATTCACGCGCATCAGATGGAATCCAGGTGCGGCTTGACCAAATGGTGTGACCGTCCCTCCAGTTGCGGTTGTAGTCCCATCTGGCCCGTATTGCTGATAAGTAAATGAAGTCGCGGACGGAATCGAGGTCACATAGAATGTCCCGTCCCATGAAAATGAAACAACTCCACTCGTCCAGATGCCGTCCGCATAAGTGATAGGAACCTGAAACGTGGTTGGTGTGGGACATTCCTCAACTTGGAAATAGATCGGGTCGGGTGTGCTCGCTGGGATGGGCCAAGCGACAGCAACCGCCAAGCCAGTTTCTGTAAGCGGAGCTGTACCAAGCCCAATTGTGAAGAAAGAGAAACTGTTGGGATCGTTCACACTCTCAATGGTCACTTGTGTATTGAATACGGCTCCCGCGCCGGCCCCGCCGCTTATGGTCACCGTGCTACCTGGGATTAGGCCATGCGGAGACCCCAACTCCATCGTAACGACGTTGCCATTCCATGCTGCAGACCAGGATCCAGACCCGCCAACCAAAACTGGATTCACCCCGGTTATGGTGACATTGTTTTCTGGCTGCAACCCATGTGGAGTAACCGTCGTCACGGTGGCCAAGCCAGGATTCTGTTCATTGTCGATCACGATTGAAGCGATCCCGCCCCCGATGGCCAGAACGCCATTGCCTTGCATCAGCGCCTGATAGCCGATCCTCAGATTGTGGTTTGCTGCTGTCGAGGCAGACACTTGATTGTTGAGCCTGACGAGGGTTGTCCCGCCTTGGACCGTCGCAGTCCCCCCCGTTCCAGTCTGCAAAGTTGCCGAAAGGAAAGAGACCACAAACACAGTTGGGCTGATGACACTCAAAATCGGCCAATATTGATTGAATGTCCCGTTCGTGTTTCCCGCGATCAGGACGGCCCCAGAAAGAGAAGTAGGCGCAGAGGCCAGCGTGACAGTAAAGCTCGTCCAGAACGTCACGTAGCCCCGCACAGGCCCTTCGTATACGGTCGTCGTCCCCGTGCTGACAATGCTGCTGATTGTTACGGGTGCGATAGTTCCGGAAACGGCTAGAGCCACGGGAGGGAACGCGAGAGATGCGACCGTGGGCACCGCGCCGGGACCATCCTGCGTTACCCTGTCAAGATTCGTTCCGTCCCACTGGAGGGGCACTGTGGCCCCGTGGAGGGTGTCGTTGAGCGCGATGAACTCCCGCCCGAACATGGTCGCTGACTTGGCGTAGCTTCCCGGAGGCCCGGTAAAGAGCAAATTGCCGATTTCCGGGGCGTTGATCGGATCTTCCCAGTAGAGTTGCCCGTTGGAAAACAGGTACAGGTTCTTGATCGCGCCGGTGGGCGTGACGAAGGACTTCTGATAGGTGACCGTGGTATTGGGAGGGCCGTTGGCGAGGACGCGCTCAAGGTTTGGGCGAGTCAGTACCGCGCCGGGGATGTAGGTGTTGTCCTGCTCATCTGGAGACAGACCTTCGCAGAGGTCCACTGCGGCCATTTCAGTGCACCTTCCGGCCAGCACCTCTAATGGAATCTCAATCGCGCCTTTTGTCTGGAATCCGGGCACTCAGCCCCCTTAGTACGCCGGGAACCATGCGCGGATGCGCAGAACCGCTGCCAGGAGGCCGGCAGAGTAGGCCGATGCCTCTGTGTACTCAACCAAGTTGGACCCGATGGACAGCACGCCATTCAACTGTGTCGTGCCAGGGCAGAATACGAACTGGTAGAAGGTGGGCGCGGTTCCGGCTGGAGGGTCTTCCCACACCTGGACGTTGGTCGGGAGCTGCGAAGACTTCGCCAGATCCTGAAGCTGTTGGAGGTTCAGCGTGTCGCCGTGAGTCGAAGCACCGCCGTAATTGGCGGTTAGAACGACTGTGCCATCTACGATGATTTCTCGCGCGGTCGTATCGGGGTTCTGCGGGGCCGTGATCTGTGTGATTGTCGCTGCCATGATGCCTCCTGAATTACTGTATCACCAAGCGTTTGCATATCCGCGCCCACTGCGGGGCTGCCTGCGCACGTTGGAACGGTTCTTGAGCCGCACATCCCGGTTGAAAATCAGCTTCGCTTCGGCTTCGGCCCTGCTTTTGAAGGTTGACGAATCCACATCGTCCCTCCCGTCGCAGGCTTCGACGCAAATGTAATCCGCCAGCGAATCGAGACACCCGACAATCGGGACCGGCTGCTGATACCACTGAACGTCTCCCTGCGTCTCGAAAAATGGGAAGAATTGCGCGAATCTGACCCGCAAATCGACCGGAACCGTGGTCCCAGGCATGTAAATTCGGTCGTTTCTCCATTCAAAGATACCATTTCTGGGATATTTGAACGTCGCTGGCAGGCCGTCCATGATATTGCGGATGGGTTCGCCCCAGCCAGAGTTATAGCCGGTCACGCGATCCCAAATCTTGAGCGGAAATGAGAGCTTTTGAGGGAGTGCAAAGCCCGTCCAAATCTGCGTCCCATCATAGAATCCGGTCCAGTCAATCCAGCACTGAGAAGCCGGGTCGGAGCTTCCGCAGATCGGCAACCCGGTAATTATCTCCTCGTCGATCAGTCGCGCAAAGCCGAGATTGGCGAGGAATTGCTGCATCCGCAGCCACGCGGAATTGGCCATTTGCTTTGAAAACGGCTGAGTATCTTTCAGGATGTCGCCAGAAAGCTGCTGGATTGCATCATTGAGCCGCACGCGCGCCGTATTCAGCACGCCTTCCAGCGAGTGATACGGCGCGGCATTGAGCGGCGGGAGAGGCATTTAGGCGACCGCCAGCGATTTCTTGATGGCTTCCTGCTGCGCTACAGCGCGCTTGTAGGCGTCCGCATCCACGATGTGACCGTTCTGGCAGGTCGCAATGCCTTCGTCTACCAGCAAGCCGCACATTTCGCACTTCACGCGTCCTTGGGGCTTCGTTCCACGCAGCCAGTCGCGGTCGGTAAGGTTCATCCACTGAGCGCAGATGTGGTGAATCTCCGGGCGGATGACTTGTTCTGCCTTCTGCGGACCTGACGCCCAGGCGCGATCGGCTTCGAGAATCATTTCGCCCATGTACTTGGCGAGCTCGGCGCGCGCCGCTTCCAATTCCTTCGCGCTCGGTTCTTTCTTGGCTGCCACAAAGCAGCCGCGGCGCACATGTGAGTTCTGCTGAGAATGTCCAATGCCCACGCCTAAAAGCTCATTGGCGAAATAGCGGCCTTCGTCCTGCAGGTTCCATGTGCATTCGTCGATCTCTTTCGGCAAAGGCTCGGCCATCAATCCAGGCAGCGGTTTCATGGCGGCGTACTCGGTGCGCGGATCGGTGACGCGGCGGTCGCCTTCTTCCCAATGGTCGGGGACGTAGACGCCAGGCGCGGCCGGTGGAGACTTCAACCGTTCCCATTCCATCGGTGCGCCAACTTCGCAGGCCGGGATGAAGTGGTAGCCAAATGATCCCATGTTCTCCCGATAGCCCCAGGGCCCGACGTTGAACACATGCACAGTGTTTTCGCGCATGATGTCCTGAATGGAGTTGTTGATGGGTGGAATCCGGCGATTCTTGCCGGTCTTGTCCTTGAGGTACTGGTTGATGCGGTTTGCCGCTTCTGACGCCGAAATCCTTGCCATCGCTTACGCTCCTTGAACTTGCCGGAATCCAGGTCCGGGCAGGTTGAAATCCTTCGCCGGCCTCAGACCTGACTTCTGCTTACCCAACATCATAAGCCCGTTGGGGTCGGGCTGGGCATCCCGCAAGCGGTATCGCTCGGATTCCTGTGTCTTTTGGGCGGTGTAGTCAATGACTTCCTGCCTCATGCGCCGTCTTTCCGCCCAACCGATATCGCGCTCCCTGATCCATTTGGCAATCAACTCTTCAACGCCGGTCGGTTCTCCGGCGAAGATGTGTCGCTCGACGTAGGTTCCGTCATAGGGATATGGCTCGTTTTGGATTGTTGTCACACAGCCGTTGGCCTGAAACTTGATGGGGTACTCTTCCGCTGTGCATCCGGTGTGCTCAAATGCGGAGATCCACGATTCCAGCACCCATTTACCCTTGGCGCCGGGGCCAGTGTAGACACGCGCAAGTCGGTATTCCTCGTTCCCATCCGGCCAGTGTCCACCGATGAGCCGCTTGACGGAATCAGCGAAGACGATGCGCCACATGGGCTGCTGATGAGGATTCAGGCCGAACCGCGCCATTGGCGTTGGGTGATAGGTGGGAGCATCGCTGCCGACGGTCTGAATCATGGCTTTAAGGTAGCACGGCTCACCTGGTTAGATGAGCCGCGCCGTCATGGTTTATTTTCCGAAGTAGCCCTTGGGGATCGTCACGTTGTTGATGAACGCATTGATGCGCGGCATCCACGAGCCCACTTGCACGCCCATGATCATCCAGAACATGTTTGTGGTCGCAACCGAACCATCTGCCGCGTACTGCGGGAAGGTGGTTTGGCCGTCAACCTCGTACATGTCCAGCGCCTTGGCTTCGAGACGGCCCCACTGCTTGAGGGCGAAGAAGTCGATGAGTCCCGGAATTGCGCGGGGGTTCACGACCATCTCATAGCCCGCCATTGCGGAAGGGGTCTTGCCGGCCAGCATGTCAGCGGACTCTTTGCGCTTGCCGGATCCGATGTCGATGCGCTGCACCAGAAGAGCGTTATCCTCCCATGCAGCCGCCATATCGACGTTGCAGTGGACGATTAGGTCGTTCTCGTCTGCGGCTTCGATTCCTTTGGCGAGGATGATCTGCGCGAGCATGGCGCGGACGGTTGCCGGGACCAGAGCGCCATTGGCCGGGATGTTGCGCGCGGAGAACTGATCAGGATAGGTCGAGCGCAGGATGTTCATAAAGTTGCCGGTGTTGCCAGCAACCTGGTAGTAGTTGCGCCCGAATAGTCCTGAGTTGGGCACGCCTGCCGAGCCGGAGACGAGCAGGTAATAGCCACCTGTGACACCACCGGGGACCGGCCCCGTAAGCCAAAGGGTTGTGTTGGTAGTGTCTACGGTCTGAATCGTCACTGTGCCGACGAAGCCAGCAGCGCCAGTCAAGGCCGAGTAGATATCGATCGGCTGTCCCGACTGGAAGAAATCGGCATTGTTGACAACGAGGTAATTGGCCCCAGCGGTGACAACAGTGTCCAGCGTGTTTGCGCCGTCGCCTGTGCAGAGAACCGCATCCATCATGCCCGCGAAGGTCCGGGTTACGGTCTCTTCGGTGTAGGCGACGTAATCCTTGATCGAGCGGGAATCTCCCTCAGTCGCGTAATCGGATTGCGCGGTATAGGCGCCGCCCTGCGAGAAGTACACACAGGAGAGTTGCCCATAGACTTCCTGGGGGCCATCACCAACGCCCAGAGATCCGCCATTCGGATTGAACTGGCGAAACGCCGCGGTCGGAATCGGGGTGAATGGGATGCGCGAAGGGCGCGAGGAAACAGGCTTGATGTCCGTTCGTGCTTGGACGCGGCTCCAGAATACGGAGGAAAGGAGGAAAGTCTCTTCGAGCTTGTCCCGCAGATACTCTCGCTGGGACGCAATTGTGTTTGCATTATTGCCTGGGGGCATGGGACACACCTCAAGTGAATTTGAGTTGCTGTCGCCATTCCGCCGCCGGCCGATCGCTACGTTTTTTGGTGGGAGTCACGCGCTCCGGGCGATTCCATTGCAAACTTCGTGGAGATACTTTCAATTGTGCTATCCGCGCTTGGCTACCGTTTAAGGAGTTCGGTTTTCCTCTTGCCTTGCGCTTCAAGCGATTACGAACCCACTATATCACGGTCACCGCATCTGCCTGCGGCCCTTTCTCTCCTCTGACCACCGCGAACGATACCCGTTGCCCTTCTTTGAGCGCCCGGTAGCCGTCCATATCGATGGCTGAGTGATGCACAAAAACGTCCTTGCCGCCGCGATCTGGGGCGATGAACCCATATCCCTGCGGGGCCGAAAACCACTTCACAGTTCCTTCAATCCGTTCGTCCATCAGCTCACCTTGCTGTTTTGCAGGTTAAGGCAAAACGAATGAGCTTCGTTCGCATCCTTGAATCCAATGACGACCGCTGCGATTTGCCCATATTGATTTTTCGGAAATGGAATCCAGAGCCGGTCATTCTGTATGATCACTTCCGCGAAACGAAGAGAATCCACGATTTTCTGCTCAATATTTCTCATGGCTTACCTCTGGTACAGAACCTTTGATCCGTCGCGCATGACGAACTTGCCGTCTCCGCCCTTTTTACCGGGGATGCGCGCTGTTGCCTGCCAATCGACTGCGTTGTGATCTGGCTTTGTGGCTGCGCGGGTGAATCCGGTAGTTGGTGCGGCCTTCGCTGCTCCCGGTGCTGCCTTGGCCGCTGGCTTTGCGGCGACCGCTCCGCCTCCAACTCCAGCCTTGCGGAACGCCTGGGCCATAGCTTCGGGAGCCTTGGCCTTGATTGCCGCCTCCATGTGCTTGCGGTAACCGGCTTTATCCTTGGCCGCCAGAAAGCGGTCTACCTTTTCGGTGTGCCGCGGAATGGCCTTGACGAGCTTATCGAGCGCGAGGTCGTAAAGCTCTTGGATGGTGGAGATCTTCTCTTCTGGGAGTTTGCGCGTCCCGGCATTCTTGGCGAACTCCGACGCAGTTACAGAATCCAGAATCCGCGTCCGCTCGGCGCTGAACTCACGCACGGTCAGTTGCTGCTCGCGCTGGTCGATATCTGACGTGGCAGTAGGGTTTGCAGCGTTTGGCTTGGCCTCAACCTTCGGCGCCGTCTTTGCCATGCCGTTGACCCGATCCACATAGGCCGCAAGCTGTGTCCAGAGTTGCTGTACTGGCCCGCGATTCGCTTCAGGTAGAGCGGCAATCTCCCGCTGGAATAGCCGCATGGTGAGCATTACATCATTTGCGGCCATGTCCTGCGCGAAGACTTTCGAGACGTGATAGGAGAATTGATCCGGCGCCAACTCCGCAAACTTGCTCATCACCGTTGGCGCGAGTTTGGTGAATGCTTCGGGATTACCCTTAGCGATGTCCTCGACGAACTTCGGTTCTCCGGCCTGAAAATCCGCGTCCAAGTCCTTCCAGAGTTGATTCTCAGCCTTGACCGCCTGCACCGCTTCCGAACCGCCCTCGGCCTCGTATGCCTCGATGGTCGCAAGGGCTTCCTTGACGCCGCCTGGTACCTTGGCAAGCAACGTCTGTCGATCGAACAGCGCGGCCCGCATCTCTCTTGCCAGTTTGGGATTGTCTGTCTTGATGCGGTCGAGTTCCGCGCGCGCCTTTTCCGAGAGCTTGAGTTGGCCGTTCGCGTCGGAGATGACCGGGGCCGTGTCTTCGTGGGAGACGTCACTGTCAACCTGCGTCGAATCATCGCTTGCCGAAGAATCTGCGCTGGAATCGTCTATCTGGACGTCAGTATCAACCGCGTCTACTTCTGGGGCATCTAACAGGGCTTCGTCTGCCATACGCTACGTTCTCCTTACATGGTCTGCGGCGCTGCAGGAGCCTGTGGAGGCCCTGGCGGTGCCGGTTTCGGTGGCGCAATCGCACTCATCGCTGCCTGCTGTGCCTGAATCATAGCAGCCGCACGCGCCAAGTGCTCCTTCGTATGCAGTTTCACGTTCTCAACCCCGGCCACGTTCGGCATCGGTGTTCCGTCCGGTCCGGGCCGGCCAACATTGATCTCCCGCCAGCAAGCCTCGGTCGAAAGCCAGTCCTGCCCGCACGGACCCTCCCACTGGTGGAAGTCAAGATCATCAACCTCGATGGACGGCTTGAGTAAATCTTCGGGGTATTGCTGCCCGTTGCCCAAATCGATCATCTTGGGAGGTGCAGGTGCAGGCGGTTCCGGCAATCCCTGCTGCTGCGCCATCAAGGCCACCGCTGCGTGCTGTTGAAGCATCTGTTTCTGCTGAAGAATGTACGCCTGCATCTCTTCGGGGCTGGGCGGGATCGGGGAAGCCTGCAAAAGCTCCTCGATTTCGCGCATTTGCTTCTTTCCGGCCTCGGCTTCCATCAATTGAATCTCTTTGAAGCCCATCACCTGCAGAATGATCTCCCAGTTGTAGACATCTCCAAGCAACTGGGCCGAAATCTGCGGATTCGTCGCGGCGACCGTAATAAGTTGCTGCAAAAGTGCTCGTTTTGCCGATGTTGACTCTGGAAAGCTGGAATCCTCGTCTGGGAAGGCCCCAAATTTTCCTTTTGTCAGCTTTTCGAGCTTCAAAACCTGTGTCTGGCCCTTTACGGGCACCAAAATCTGCTCTGCATGGTCGGGATTCTTCGACGCCTTCAGCGCGGCAAGATAGTACATCTTCGCCATGATCCATTGAACTGAGGCCCACGGAATGCCTTTGACGCCCATCGCCTGATTCTTGGCCTGGGCATATCCAGATGCCGTTTTCTGGTCTTCCATCGAAGCGCCAAACAGCGCCGGAGGGGTTCCAAGCACGAATTGCAGGAATGGACCCGCCAGATACTCCATCAGGCTCACCAGCGAGGCCGGGAGGACCAAATCCGGCTCACGGAAGAAATCGGCCTCAAGGGCTTGGCCGGCTCGGGCTTTCTTCAGCGCAAAGGCATACGGCTCGGACCGCTGATCCTGAATCGCATCAAATTCCTCGTCCTCGGCGGAAATGTACGTCCGCGGCCAACCCAGGTCTTGCGCCTCCCGCAGCGAGTTCATGATGTCGTTGAAGAAGTCCTGAATGACGATAGAGTCGTCCATGATCGCTTCGCGCGCCATGCCATCGCCTTCGTAGGGGAAGCCAATCACAAGCCCGTCATCCATCGACTCGGCCCACGCCTCTGCGTAGGTTTTGCCGATGAAGACAGAATGAACGCCGTCAGGGAAGAGTTGATTGAGTTTGTCGCGCACCGTGAACGGCTGCCCGTCCTCAGTTTCGTTCTCTTCCGGCTCATCGGGCGGGATGTCGTTCTCTTCGTCGCCCTGAAATAGCTCGTAAGGATCGTCGAACTTTTCATCAAGGAAGTTGCACGGCCTGAGATAGCAGTTCGCCCGCACCGCCAGATGGGTCATGGCATCGCCGACCTGCGCATAGCGCCTGGTGCCCTGCAATATGCCGAGCCGCGCAATGCGCTCATAGGCGTTCTCGCAGATTCCCGCCGAATCGCCCTTGATCTTCTTCTCGATGTGCGGATACTGCATCTTGGCTGAGTTGACGGTCGGATCGTTGTACAGGATCACCGCGTCAAGCTCGCTCTGGCTGTTTGCCGTGAGCGGGAAAACACGACTTGAAAGAGCACTCCAAACGTGCGCCGTCTCGTTCTGCTTCGCTTCTCCGTCCTCGTTCATACCCCAGAGTTGCGCGTTCGCCTCAGTATTGACGGAGACAATCGTTAGCCCAGACTCGCAGAATTCCTGCACGATTTTGAGCTGAATGCCCTTGGAGTCGTTTGAACGGTCGAAAAACTCTCGGTAAATCTCGGCCGTGTTGGCCGCTTCTAAGTCTTCGGTTTCCTGAGTTTTGGGCCGGAAGTCGATGCCGGGAGGATTTTGGGTAAGAACAGATTCAATGACAAGTTCCGTGGGTCGAACGACGTTGTAGTCGCCAATGTATTGCGGGCACTCAATGAATCCAGATCCAACAGCAACGGATTCCCCTGCCACTCCGACGGCAAACATTCCAGTCTGCCGATTCTCATAGATGTGCTGGAAGCCTTTGCGGTAATACTTGTTCCGTCTCACCCGCATGACGTGACGCCGCCGGTCGTACAACTCTTTCGTCCCCAAAGACTCCAACGCCACCTTCAAGGCAGTCTTCAACTGTTCGGGTAGATAGCAGTTGCGCTCGCCGTAGGTTGGCGGCTCATTGGGATCTTGAATTTCTTCAGGATGGTCCTCGACAGATTGGCTGCCGTCGTTCGGTGCGGTGGGCTCGTTGAGAACTGGGGTGGTTGCCATGCCTTAATGTACCTTATCGGCGACTGTGTTCAGGAAGTCAATCGCGGCCTGCTTCTCCATGCGGTCCAGCACGCCGGTGCTCGCTTCGCCAAATAGTTCGCAGCACAAATGCTCATCCGCTGGCGTGTTTTCCGTTCCGCAGTAGGGGCAAGTGATGAACGAGAGCACGCCGGCGCGAATCTGGAATATCTGATCGCGGATGAACTCGATCTTTTGCTCGCCGGTCATATCTTGTGCTTGAGGAAGCGTTCACCTAAAAGGCCGCGGCCGCGCTTGTGGGGGTCTGAGGATTTGGCATCCACCTCGGCCTGTTCGAGCTTTGAGCGGCCCGACGCCTGCGCCTCAGCCGTCAAAGCGCCGGGGTGCTTTACGGCTCCCTGAATCCACTTCTTCGGCTTGCGCGCGCCCAACATGCTCATCGCTTCCTCCGCGCCGAAATCATGCTGCCCTTGCGCTCCGGAAGACCGCTACGAGGCGTAGCGGCAAAATCGTGTAGTTGCTGATGGCTCATGCCGAGCAGTCCCCTGTTGCGCTTTTTGAGCTTTGAGGGATCATGCTCGGCAATCGCCATTGCCTCTTGCTGCGCCTTGGATACCGAAGGCATCCGTTCTTATAGACCGCCGACTACGCGGTAGGTGGTCGTTACCTTGAGCGTTCCAGTGCCGGTGATGAAAGGGGCGCTTGCGTTGGAAATCGTAACCGCTGCATTGAGAGCATCGGCGCCAAGATCGGAACTGTACGTCCCTGTCAGCACGTCGATTGCGGTCACGGTCGGCGTAGTCAGGAAGGTAGCCGCAGCCGTGGTTGATGCTGGATAAGTCTCGCTGGTGCCATAGAACAGACCAATCGCACCACCGTTGGCATAGGCAGTTCCGGTGTTCAGATTCTCCAGGATCACCTGATCAATGATGATCGCGGTGTTGGCACCCCCAGCAGGAATCAACTGAACCGGAGTGACTTGCATCCCAAGAACCTGTGCATTCGTCAAGGTCGTTACATTGGTCAGAATCGGGTAGATGCCTGTTCCACCAAGGTGATTGTCCGTGACGGTCACGCCTGAAGGAACGGTGGCCGCTGCCAGAATGCCCGCAGTTCCTCCCAGCTTGTACCAGGCTGCGTCTACAATCACAATCCCGCCGCCGGCGGCGCTGGCCGCGTTGATCGCTTCCTGCAGGCCAACCGTGCCACTCGCCACCTTGTCCCCGGTGCCGTGAGCATGGGAGAAAGTGGTTGCTGTGAAGTTGGACGACTGGTAAATCTGTGGGGTGTTGTTGCTGACCGCGCTCGGAGTGACGGTATCGGCACTCGCGCCAGTCCCTACAATTACGGGTGCGGTGGTCGCCAGTGGTGCGATGATTGTGCCGTCGTCCAGCGTCACCGTACCGAAGGCCACGGTCAAGGTTTGGGTTCCTACCGCTGCTGTGGCGCCGCTGGGGTTGTCCACGGTGAGGCCTGGAATGTCGGCGGAGATGCCGTAGGCATAGGAGGCGGCGCGATATTGACCAGCGAAGAAAGTCGGGTTCTTTGGCATTTCATTCTCCTAGTAAAGGCTCTGATTTTCTTCCGGCTCCATGCCGCTGGCGTGCTGTGGCTGTTCCTGTTCGCCGCCCATGAACCGCTGCATGTGGGCGTGAGCTTCTTCGTCTTCATGCGGGCCTTCATGCTCGCCCTTTTCATCAATCGAGTGGGTCTTGAGCCCGTAGCCGTCATGCGAAGCGATCATGTGCTTGGATCCAGGCTCGGCCTTGTGCATCTTCTCCGCGGCGTCGTGCATGGGGTCGCCAGACGCTTCGCCCTCATCCACGCCTTCCGGAGCCTTCTCTTCCTTTTTGGGCTTGCTATCCATTGTCGGGCGGCGGGGATTGCTCAGGCGGGACATTGCTTCAGCCATTGATCGGCTCCTCTGGAACTTCATGGTAAACGAGCTTGTTCTCAAGCGCCGTCAGACGCGCATCGAGGCTTTGGAGTGTGACCGGAACGACGGGAGCCTTCACAGGCATCACGCGAACCGCTGCAACTGCGTCGAGTTCGGCCTTCTTTGCTTCAGAAATCATCCCTCTTGCTCCTAGGGATCGCTTGCTTTTTCGAGGGCTGCTTGCGCCTGACGCCAGTTTACACGCCGCGGCGCTGCCGGCTTCGGTTCAATCTTCGGCTGTTCTGGTTCGGCTGTCAAACCATTTTTCAGATCGGCTATCTCGACAAAGGCCTGCTTCAGATCGGTTTCGATGGATGAAATGCGAACAGACTGAGCTTGTGCGGCCTTCGCCAGCGTCAGATTCTCCTTCTCCAGCACATCGATTCCCAGCCACTTCTTTACCTTGCCGACCATCTCGTCCTCCGCTTTGCCTTGTGCCGCTCCTCAGACTCGAACTTCCGCATTGCCATCGCCTTCTCAGTCGGGTCCGTGATCGGCAGCGCAATCTCGGCACGCCTGACTTCCATTGGAACCCTGGTCGTCCCAAGCATATCGACCAGGCCATACCGCAGGCAATCGCCAACATCATCATACAGATGTTCCGTCTTGCGGATATCCTCGCCGCCCTTGTCTGAATCGTATTCGAGCGATGGAATCGCCGCTAGAGCTTCGGGGCACATGTCGGAGATGAACCAGGTATCGGATTGGATCAGCGAGTAAACGAACCGCCAGCCGACGACGCGCGAGCCGGGGTCCATGTTGGCCGGCTGCGGCTCTGGCAACTTCTTAGCTCCCTGCCTGAGCAGTTCTGCCGCCGTGTTCTGGCTCGTCTTCTTCCCAAAGGCATCGCTCGACAGAATCCATGTTTTGATCTTTTCGCCTTCGCTCTTGACCTGCACTTCCTGCCCAAGCTCAATCTCGCTCGTGTCCGAGTCCGACAAATTTGCGATATGTTCCCTATAAGTAAACACGCACCTGCGCGGCGCATCCCAGTCTCGACCCAGCAACTTCGCCTGTTCTGGGCTCACGAAACCCACAGAATGCCAGTAAACCGGGCTTGCGTGCTTGAATCCCCAATCCTGCCCAATCCAGTGATTCCACCAAGGCTGCACGATCTGCATGACAATCGCGTGAGGAGCCTTGCGCTCCGATTCCTCGAAGTTGATGAAGTACTGCCCTTCCGGGATTGTCCAATCGCCATCGAGCAACGCTTTGCGTTTCTTCTCCGGCAGCCCCTCAAGTGTTGCCCGGTACGAGGCATCCACGTGCGGATTGTGCTCTAGTAAAGCTTGAACAAAATAGAATTCGTGTTTCAGATGCTTCAGTTCAGGAGCGAACTTCGCCCCACGTAACCCATCAATCCATATAGCCTTGACCCATTGCAGACCTATCCCGGTCGGGTTGGTTGCGCCCAGAAAACATGGCCGCTTAATGCCTGGGGTGCGGAGGCGGAACAACACTAGATCCTCAAATACCTCGCGTTCGTTTTCCGTCAACTCTTCAACCGCGATATCGCAGAACTCGGCAGACTTGTAAGATTGGACATCCTGAAGATTTCTAAGCGCAATGCGGCCGCCGCCGAATTCTTCTTTAAGAAAGAAGCACAACCCCTCTATTCGTGTTTCCTTCATTTCCCCGAGCCATGGGGGGAACTCGCGCTTTATCTTGGATAGTTGACGATCCTCCAAGCTCTTGTATGTCCCAGAGAATAATCCAACACAGAGCCCTTGAATGCCGGTTTCGGCGAAACGCTTCAGGAGCTGCCGAAGACACCACCAGCGCAATAAATACGACTTGCCGCCGCCACCACCACCACCGTAAAGAACGAAGCGGTAAAGGTCGGTGGCCTCAATGCACTCGCGTTGCTTAGGCGTGGGGTCAATCAGGGAGGAGAGGCGGATGTCTTCCATCTACCGCGAAACGATCAAACTGCCGGATGTTGGAGCGACCGCGAACGTGAAACGAATCCACCCGGCCGTCAGGTTGTAAGGGAAAGCCGCACCTGGGCCAACGACGCAGCCCGACAGAAGCTGGTAGTTCGCAGATGTGTCTGTGGGTGAAAACTCCCCTTGAGCCTGCTGATTGGTCGTGTTCAGCACCATCACCGTAATCCCAGCCCCGCTCTGGCTGGGAGCAATGGCGCATTGCTGGCTCGTCGTGACGCCGGTATCAGTGGCAGCATTGTTGACGAGAGCGATTGCTGTGCCGGGGTAAAGGGCTGCTGGCTGAACGGCGTTATAACTGGGCATGGACCACCTCGCAGCGATTATATGTCAGTGACCACACGCTTCACCGCGATCTCGCCGCTAATCTCCTGCTGCACGCGCTCTCCGTACTTCTTGGGGTTCCACTTCGCCAGCAACTTCAATCGCGTCTCAATCCGCAGTTTGCGATGCTCAATCATGTCCGCACTCTTGATTTCCTGCGATCCATCCGCCTTTGTTGTCACTATCTCGCCAACCTGTGTTGTGTCAGCGATTTCAAGGCATTCCTGCGCGATTTGATCTTCCCCTAACGCGCGTGCGTGTGCGAAGCGTGAATCTTGCTCTGCATCGCGTTCCAGCCAATCGTAAACTGTTCCATACGAAGGCTTTCCTGCTTGTCTGCAATATGCGCGAAGAGTTTTGCCGGATTCAATCCATGCGTGTATTTCAGGGAGGAATTTGGCTGGATCGTAGACTAGCGCGGCAGGCATTACGCGCTCCTGAGCCCTGTGACAATCACGCCGCCCGTTTGCCGTGCATGATCCTGATCGCTTCTGAGCGCAGGTTGCCGAGTTGCAGGTGAATCGTGGTCTGCACGCGGAAGATCGCGGGTTTTGGCGTCGTCTTGTTCACGGCTGCACATTTGATGTGAGTGTAGCACGGTTTTTGCCTTTGTGGTTCGCGTTGACGATTGTCACTTAGGGTAGCACACATGGTCAAGCCACTAGATGTTGTGGTCGCAAAAGAACGCCCGCCGATCCGAACGCTGGACAGGCGGGCAAGTGATTCACGGTTTGCGTGATGCGCGGGTTTGAGCTTCGTCAGCATTCGGGAGCGTTGCCATCGTTAACAGTCTAGCCGATGTGGAAGTTTCCGAGGAGAATGGCCGCCGCCCAACACGCCATCCCAGCCCATCCGAGGTTGATTCTTGGGGAGCTGGGGACGTTCAGCGCGGCGAGGATCAGCAGAACCAGCGCGAAGACCATCAGGATTGTTCCGAGCATGAGATCACCTCACACCCTACTGTGACGGCTGGCACAGATCCACGCTGAGCAAAAAGATACGCCCCGCCGATACCTTGGCGGAGCGTTGGTTTTCCCTCTTTCGAGGAGAACTTGGGGCGCGGGCTCCGGTAGTGGTGACCTCGGCCCGCGTCTCTGGACTCTTAGCCCAGAGCTTAGGCCACCTGTGAAAAGGTGCCACCTGTTACGTCATCCACAATGCCAAGCTCGGTCACGGTGCCGGTCACGCTGGCCACAACGCCGTCAGGCTCGTTGGTGTACTGCCAGGTTACCGTCAGGGCCTCGCCGCCTGGGGCGATAACAGCTCCCGCGGTGAGGTTCAGGACGAACGTGGCGCCGGTGGGGTCGTCGGTGAGGTCGATCGAAGCCGGCGCGTTGGCTAGATCGCTGGTTGAGACGGCCGCTTGCGCTCCAACCAGAGGGAAGGCGGGGCCGTCGAAGGTCGGTGTTACCTGGAATTTGGGCGAGTTGCCCGGCTGAATGGGAATCATATGTTCTCCAATCTGGGTGAAGGCGCCGCCTGTGACGTCGCTCAGTTGTGGTTTGAGTGCCCGCAGAATTTCGCAGAGCACCTGAAGAATCCGGCGCTGAACCTCGAGGCTTTGCTCGGCGATGTCCTCGATTACCGTGTACTCCCGACGCAATCCCAA
>QGNH01000827.1_pt1 | contig 18087 bp, 21 predicted proteins | sample 1735481 | NCBI WGS metagenome assembly QGNH01 (sample SAMN09239004, study PRJNA386568) | Viral metagenome, whole genome shotgun sequencing project.
TTATTAGATGTACTAGATTAGATGGATTTGTAGTTATACCTATCTATGATGAAGTAGAAAATCTAAAGAAGCGAAGAGATATAATACGTTCCTGGAGAGATTTTAATAACTCCAACTAGAATATAATGGAATTCCAAAAGAGAGGAATAGGTAACTGTATCAACTGTCTCAGTCCGTATAAACCATNNTGTCTCAGCCCCTACAAACCCGGCTTTAAGACCTTCATGACCAACGCCACGGACTTCTTCGGGGCCTGTGAGTTCTGCGGTAACATCATCTACCTCATGAATGACCTCGAACAGGAACTCGCCCAGACGACGGACCCAGTGAAACTCACTAAGATTCAGGCCCAGATGAAGATCCTAGTGGACTCCTTCAATGATCGTTCCAAACAGGAACCCACCAAGTCCAAATCAGTATAATAATTTCCGCCTGATAATGATATCATGCCGAAAGTCAACAAGCCCCTCCATTGTGGATCTACCCTAGACCCCATCGCCGTCCTTGCTCACGAGAAGCCGGAGAACCAGGTCAAGCCCGAGAAGCCAGAGAAGAAACCGAAGGAGATCAAGCAGAAATACGCCTTCTTCAATCCGGATAACGTCCTCCCTCAGACAGGGGACAACTGCTTTACCTGCTCTACCTTCCTCAAGGTGGGTAACTATGAGATCCTAGTCATGAACAATAAGCCGTATGGCTGTTGTCTGGAATGTAAGTCGCGTCATATCAAATTATCTCTAGTCTCCAGTAAGTAATAATGAAACGATCCTGTCCACTTACTCACTTGGTACCTAGTGTCTGCCAACATCCATGTCTCTATCCTCCTTCTTATTATAAGCGGAGATTTGACATGATTTTTAGACTCGACCAAGTCGCCCTAAACCAACTTAATAAGAAAATGAAGGATCAAACCTTCGTATCCCTGAATGACCGCTATCTATTCGTTACAATGGTCCCGCGAACGATGATAGACGTCCCCGCACAGGTCGCCAAGTGCGTCAATCATTGGACTGTGTCTATATAAGAACTAGTCCAACTCGTAGGGCTCGAAGTCTAGAAAACAGTCCAGATCCTGGGTGTCCCACTCCTGATGCTTCCTGGTCTTGAGATGGTCAGTCCAGCTCTTCTTCTTCACCTGCGAACCACATTCACAAACCCGGATCTGCTCACCCCATCTCCTACGGATGGCCTGATCTTTATCCCGGTTCAAGGCTCTCCACTTCTTGCGGTACTCGTTTACCTTGACCTTATGGACTCTCTTGTAGATCTTCTGTTTGCGTCTCCTGACCCTGGAGAGTTGGCGAGGCATTCTAACTACGATATCCTAAGATAAGTTCCATCTTATCTTTGCGCACCGGTAGGGTCCGGAACCTCTTAAACTCCTTCGGGTCCACCTGGCGATATCTCAACTGATTGGGGTAGGAGGTGTCGACCCCGAATCGGGTGTGGAAGTTATGCTGACGTAGCCAGGTCCTGGCGTCTCTCTCATTCCATCCTTTATTCCGGAAGAAGACTACTGATTGGATGTCGGAGTGGTGCTGGCTCATGTTATATAATAGGATCAGATATTATACGTGAAACTGATCGAGAAGTCATGATAACCCGAGACCCCGGACCCTGTAAAGGTACTTGTCAGATTGGCTATAGACACAGCTTTATAGATGGTTATCACTCCAGTATCCGTCAGTACGATAGATCCTAAGGCATCTGAACCGTTGTCGGCTACCGAAATAGGGAAACACATATGTGTGGGAGTGGCTGGGAGATACTGACTCGGAATGTTTGCAGAGAATGTGATCTGACTTGCTGTGGTAGCGGTCACTAGGACATCTGGGAATGAGATCGTTACTAGTCTCCCAATACGGGTATAACTTATGGTCGTGGCCTGACTTCCAGCCCAAATGCCTGTGGCTGTGTTACTCTGCTGAGTTTCCTCGTAGAAATTGAGGGGCGAGGGAGTCCCTCCTGTTGATTTCAATGTGATCGAGGCGAAAGGGTTCACACCACCGAGGGTAGATGTCCCTAGACTACTAATATCCGTATTGGCAGTGTTTCCGAGTATGACCGTGTTATCATTCATATTGGTTACCAGATATCCGATAGCTGTTCGATTCTGAGCATTGGCAATTCCACCGCCACTATTTGATCCTATGTATGTATTGTTAGATCCCGTCGTTAATGCCAGTGCGCCTGTCAGATATCCCTGGATAGTGTTGTTAGATCCTGTCGTGATTAGTTCACCCGCTCCGGACCCCATGACTGTGTTTCCTATTCCGGTGGTTAGATCATGAAGAGTATTGATCCCCTGGCCCGTGTTATTTTGGCCGACGTTTAGTGTGACATTCACACCGGATCCGGCACCCACGAAACTATTCCCATTGGGTTCGTCCTCTAGACTATAGGGACCCACCGTGACCTTGTCACTTATCCCGGAGATCCCAGTATACTCCATGAAACCGGAACCGGCCGGAGGTGCTGGGATACCTGCGACGACGAAACGACTCCCATCCGTCTGGAGATAACTATTCGGGGCGACCTCGAGGAGTTGGAGACTCGTTTCGACCTGGACTTTGTTCAGATTATAATTAGCATAGGCCTTCGGATTGGGCGAGAGGGCGTGAATGTTGGACATCTATATAGTGTAACTAGATAATTATACCCCAAAGGCATAACTTACTCCCTGAGCTTGGAAGCCACTCGAACCACTTCCAGTAAAGGCAGAGAAGGTATTTCCGGTGGCTAATGCTACATTAGCTATCTGGATAACGCTAGCTGACGATATTTGTAGGGATCCGTTCTTATTGACTCCATTATCAATTACCGCGAAAGGTACATATATAGCATTTGCTGGTCTATATTGCGTCGGAATTGCAGTACTGAATGTAATCGTGGAAGCTGTATTTGATGTGGAAGATACTGCGGGGATTATGAGTGTTACGATCCTTCCGATACGAGTAAAAGTGAGAGTGAGAGCCTGACCCAATGCCCAGATTCCTGTCGCCGTATTGGATTGTGTCGATTCCTGATAATATGCCAAGGTGGTGGCAGTTCCACCACTCGTTGGCAGACTGATACCAGTCCCAGTATATATGGTCTTCGCCACTCCCAGCCCACCGGCGGTCACGATCGCGCCGGTCGCCGTCGAACTGGAATCAGTAGTTCCCCCACCGAATACACTCTTCGCCACTCCGAGACCTCCGGAGAGTACTAAACCACCAGTACTGGAGGAGCTGGAATCCGTTGTGTTGGTCAGATCCAGGATACTCGTGATCGACTGGGTCCCACTGGTTGCGTCCTTCAAGATGAACTGACTTGATGCCACTCCACTATCGACGATAGTTAACGTCTGTGAGCTCGCTGGAGCCGTGCTGGAGATAGTGGTAGTATGTGTGGTCCCTAAGACGAGTTGATTGGTCGTGTTCGTGATCAACTCCTGGGCATCCGTCACCGTACCCGTTGTCGTGATATTCTTGGTGAGAAATGCTCCAGTCGCCTCGACTGTTGGAGCTGTCGAAGTCCCTCCGATCGAGATAGTGGCATCTCCTGCAGTGACGGAGGTTACGGCTCCGGCAGTCCCTATATTGGTCCAAGTTCCGAGTCCACCGGCATTGGAGACCAACACATCACCCGCGACGGCCCCGGTAGTCAGTGTGATCGTCGGGGCCGTGATGGCTCCTGAAGTGAGAGTCCCGCTGGTGGATATGTTCTTAGTCAGGAAAGTCCCGGTAGCCTCCACCGTCGGGTTGGATGTCGTTCCTCCTATCAGGATCGTGGCATCCCCGGCGGTCACACTGTCTACCAGACCGATCCCGGAGACCGCCCTCCAGGTACCGTTCCCCAAAGCGTCCGAGATCAACGCAAACCCCGAAGTGGGGGCCGTCGTTAACTGGAACCCCTTGGTGATGATGTTACTCGGTTCATTGACCCCGCCGATGGAGTAGGAAGCCCCGAGACTACTGATATCCGTATTGGCCGTATTCCCGAGGAGGATTGTGTTATCATCCGTATTAATCACCCCATTACCGATGGAGATCCTATTCTCAGCTCCCCCAACCGAGACATCCGCATGGGATCCTATTCCAATGTTCCCGGATCCAGTCGTAACGGTATGTAGACTGGAGATCCCCTGCCCGGTGTTATTCTGACCGACGTTCAGGGTCACATTGGTACCAGATCCGTTACTCACGAAACTATTTCCGTTCAACTCGTCCTCCAGACTATAAGGACCGACAGAGACCCGATCACTCACCCCACTGAGACCCGTATACTCCATGAACCCCGATCCTGCGGGTGGAGCCACTGTCCCGGCTATGACGAACTGACTCCCATCGGTCTGTAGATAGCTGTTCGGGGTGACCTCCAGGAGTTGTAGGGAAGTGTCGATCTGGAGTTTATTGAGGTTATAATTGGCCCACGCCTTCGGGTTGGGTGCTATCGCCTGGTTCTGTGACATCGTATATAGTAGCCTCACAAAACAATTATCTACCCCTAGTTTATTATCCAATATGTCCTTCAATCAACTCCTAGATCAGGGCGTCATCTACAACGGCATCCCGGGGAATAACGCCGGAGGGAAGGCCTACGCCAACGTCTCGGTCAATTCCCTCCAGGTCCAGGGGAGTTCGTCACGTAATCTCGTCCCCTTCAACTTTACGGCCAGTGGCAATATCACACCTCAGGAGGTCCTGAACGGTCTGATTACGGTTAGTACTGGCCCCGCTACCTTGACCTTTCCCGCTGGATTTGCACTAGCTCTTCTGACCCTCATGAACGGAGGGATCACCGCAACGCCTCCAGCTCCTTCAAACCTCTATGTACTTCCCTTCCAGGGTCTTGAGGTGAGGATTGTGAACTCAAGCGCCGGGACTGTCACGCTCGCCTCCGCTGATGCCAATACGGTTCTGTTTGATCCCGCGAATGCCGGCGCCCCACTCTCACACGCCTCCAGGACGCTTAACCTTGTGTTTACCTCTCTGACGACCCCGACATTAACTTTATACTGACCCTACTTCCACTCCTAGGGTTATATATTATCTCAAGGTAATATATACCAGAATGCCCAGAAACCGAAACAAAGATGACTGTGAATGCGATAGCGACGATGACAGAGATCACCGACGCAGGAGATCTAGGTCTCCAAAGCCTTGCCCTCCTCAGTGTCCGCAAGGTCCTGTAGGTCCTGCGGGACCACAGGGGAATGACGGTAGTCCCGGTCCAGCCGGGCCCCAGGGTTCCCAGGGTTCCCCAGGTTCAACAGGTCCCAGAGGTCTTATCGGTCCTCAAGGAGCCCCCGGCCCCCAGGGTCTCCAGGGTCTCCAGGGTTTCCAAGGACCTCAGGGTCTCCAGGGTCTTCCAGGTGCTCCTGGTCCAGCTGGCCCCCAGGGTCCGGCGGGGGCCAGTTTCCTACAGGTCGCGAACTTCATGGCTCATCCGGCCGTCCCACTGAACTTCGGAGGGATTACCGTCGATGTGCCGTTCAATACCGTCAGTTACAACCCGTCCGGTCAGTTCGTGGCCGTCCAGTCCAGCCCGACAGTGACACAGATCCAGTACTCGGGTCCTCCCGGCATCTTCAACATCTCAGCGGATGTCAACGTGAACCACTTGAGCGCCAACCTCGAGACAGCCTCCCTGTCCCTCCTGATCAACAGCTCGAACGCCAACCCCTCAGACGCCATGTCCCTCGTCGCCCCCGTCGGTAACGTCGGTCAGCCTCTGGAAATCAACATGCTCGCCAAGCTGAACACAGGGGACTTCTTCGAGGTGCAGGTGACGGGTAGTGTGCTCGTGTCACCTATAGGAGCACCCGGTCTGGTGAGTGACTGGAGTATTCCATTAGTAGGCGGGAACCTTGTACTCACGCGCGTGTTGTAAAGATAATCTATCGGTACTGTATAGATGTCTTCGATCTCGATTCTTCCGAACCCGAAGGCCTACGCCAATGGGAATTTCAATAAGCTCCAGTGCTACGCCTTCCAGGATCTTACCAATCCAGTGGCTGGTAACACATTAATTTCGGACGCCCTAGGTAACTTCACATCTCAACCCATCTCCACCGGTGGGGTTGATACAGTCACTGGAACGGGTCCGGCCATCGTCATTAACGGCACTGCTAGTGCTCCGAACGTCGTCGCTACGGGAAACTTTACCGGAGTGGCCCTGAGTACTACGGCCGGTCTGAGTGTTCAGGGGGGAAGCTCCACAGATACTCAGACCATAGTCTCTGCGTTAACCATCGGTCCCAGTGCTGTCATCCGCTATAATTCGGGTGCCCCTGTCGGTTCCGTCCTGACCGAGACGGTCGCGAGTGGAACTCTCCAGTTAGTCGCCCCCGTCACCTCCAACTCTATGACTCAGAATCTGGTAGCTCAACTCACCTTGACTGATGGAACTCCTCAGAGTGGATGCTCTATCTTCGTCCCGTCTGCCGGAACCTATGTCACCTCCTGGAGTGCCAATACACTTGTGGTGGCCGGTGCGAAGGTAGAAGCTCGTATTATCTCCGCTGGCGGTTTCGCTACCTTCACCGGTGGTCAGTCAGGAGGTGCCGGGAATGCTTCAGGTGGAGTTCAGATTTGTGATTTCTCGAATAGTGGAATAGCGGTCCTCGTCAATCCGGATACTCTCTCTCTCTCGTTCCTCTCTAGTGGATCTGGTGGGGGTCATACCTTAGTTAATAATGTTACCTCTCCTTCCAGTTTCCCTGGAGCGACGGCCCTGACCCTGATCAGAATTCTCTAACGTAATAGTATAATGTCCTCAATCTCGATCCTTCCGAACCCGAAGGCCTACGCCAACGCCAACTTCAATAAGGTCCAGGTATATGCCCTCCAGGATCTCCAGGCTCCTGTCGCCTCCGGCAATTTCTTAATTAGTGACTCTGCCGGTAACTTCACTCCTCAGGTCGGGCCAGGTCCCGGACCCTTCTCCGCAGTCGGTACCACTCGTCAACTCCTCGGGTCTGCCACGGGGACTAACTACCTCTTCAGTAGTGCTTCTGTGGTTCCATATACTCCGATCGATGCCACGAATCTGAACACCTCCATAGTGGTCCCCGTCGGTTATCGGCTGGTCGTGGAGGCGAGAGTACAGGGGACGACTGCCACCGGGGGTTCGGCCGTGGGGATACTGGACACCTCCACATCGACCGTCTTAGATGCCTATAGTTCCTCATCGGCCTCCGTCTTGGATTTCAATCTTCAGGGGATGATTGTAGGTGACGGGGCGAGTCACACCATCAGTCTCCAGTATGCTCTGTCTGGTACCGGAACTAACAGTATCCAGATTGGAAATCAGCCTCTGACCACTTCCCCTACCTACTCTTCCTTCTCTGCCAGTAGACCCTCCGTCCTAGTCTCCCTGGTCCAGTCGAACTAAGTTATTATCTAACCAGAAGGTATATAACGGAAAATGGTCTTCTTTGCCTCAATCGATGAGCAGATAACTAACGATCGGAACCCCGAACAGTCCCGACATCATCGATGCGCCAACCAGTTCGAGGATCTGAGTCTAGCCAAAAAGTTCGTCATAGATTACCTGGTCCACATAATCGAGGAGGGGTTACGGAAGAACTTCTATGAAATGGACTTCTCCAAATCGGAGTTTGTCCCCCTCTTCGAGAAGGATGAGTACAACCAGTGGCGTCTGAAGAGCCGTCACAGGAATGATCTGGAGGGCGTCTCGATGCTCTACAATGCCCTCTACCTTCCCGGCTACCATGGCCGGATCGTCACATGGAGTATCTCCAGTGATGATCCGAATGAAGGATGTGACGAGGGTCCAGAACCGGAATACTAACCCTGTAGGACTTCGAAGGCGGGTAGGGGATGTTTCTGATCGAATCTTCTTCTGTTCCGGCGGAGTCTCTTCTGGTAGATGTTATAGTAGCAGTCCTTACAGATCTCCCGGGTCCTATCTCTAGGCTTCCGTCTCAGATCGACCGTGAGGAAACTCTGATCTGATGAGTCCATCTCTACGTTGCAGTGGGTACATTGCCAAGGTTCTGAATCCATATAATCTAGGAAGATTGTATGAACTAGTTTTTATGTAATGGTCAAGATCAGGTACCGATACTTAACGAGAGGCGCCCAAGTCTTTCAATTCCCTGAGATATCAGACCATCACTAGATGGATTGGGATGGAATCGAACCACCTTGTCTCTAGTTAACCGATCGAGGTCTATACCGTATAGCCAACCCATCCTATCTAAGTTACCAATCCTTTCAAGCTCAGAAATCCCCATTGGCCCTCTCTCGGAGTTCCGCTCTAGACATCATAGCCCCTCCGCGCTTTCCACCGACCACGTTCCCGCCGGTAGTCCCCTTCCCGCGTCTCATGGCAGGCAGAAGGGGAGCGACGGCCTTCACGATCGGTAGAGCCTTATTTCCAAGGTCAATGGCTCTCTCCGCACCGCTCGCCACATCGGACGCGACGTGTTTGATGCCACTGTAGGCACGGTTGAGGAAGTCCCCGATGGATCCGAAGAAGTCACCGGCGTAGTACTTCTGGACCATATCATAGTCCACGTAAGGCATAGACTGAGCGTGTAAGACATCCTGCTTACTCATGACACCGATCTGTGCAATGGACCTGTTCTCCATAATCGTGAAGGTTCCTTCCGAAACTACGACGATGTAGAGGGTGAAGGCGATGCCTGCCGGGTCGTCGCTGACGTTCTGGAACTGGGCGGTTAGCTGAAGCTGGAACGTTCCGAGCTGACCGGGACACTCCAGATCCGGTAGAGCGATATCCTTCCCGAACTCGACAGCACAGACACTCCCGACGTACCGGGACCACTGGGGCCAGCCAAGGTTACAGCCGTTATCGACGGACATTCGGTACAGATCCTGGGGACTGGCCGAGCTGAGGAGACCAGAGTTGTTATTCCAGTTAATATTCAAGTTCTGGAGGTAGGCGTAGGTATCCGACGTGGCAAATGTCCTTGTGGCGTTGGAACGTCTGGCGAACACGTAGATCCTATTAGGGATCGAGTGGAGCTGGATGTTCTGGGAGCTCACCGTGAATGGAACCCCGGTGGCCGGAGCGACTGGAGCCGGAACTACAACGGCGTTATCCGTCGGGTAACGGTCGATGATGTAATACGGGTACACCACGGATCTCGGGACGGGCATCAATTGCTGAGGGGTGATATAGTTGAACAACATCGTTGGGTTCCCGCCCACAGCTCCCATAAAGTTGACCGTGACACTCGAGAGGGTGTTCGCTCCAGGGTTGATGGCAGTGGGCTGAGCGTGAGACCAGACTCTAGCCAAGTTCGCATCAAACGAGATGTTGAAATCCATGGTCTGGAGGCCGATGAAGCCACTCGACATGAAGTGTTTGAAGAGGAAGGGACTCAGGAAGATGGGTTCCGTGGGGGTCACATTGATGACGGCTCCGGCAGCGCCACTATCCACGTACGAATCCAGAGGGAAACCGCCTCTGCTCATCTCGGCTGAGTTCTCCCCGTAGAGAGCCAGGGGGTTCCGGGCATCCCCATAGAGTACCCAGTCACCGTAGGTCTGGTACTGGTCGGGCATCGAGGGGGAGAGGGAGAGGTCATACTGTCTCTCATCGGTACCGGTGTAGTATCTCAGGAGGGAGAGGATGGTATCATTCATGTTGATACTGACCTGAGTGTTGTTCAGGGTGATGGTGAGGGTCTGGATGATCGAACTGATGGGGAACTGTCTGAGGGCATCCTGAACCCCGATCTGGAGGAGGGAGGTGTTGGGGGCCGTCAGGGATCCCGCAAACGTGATCACCATGGGGAGCCTGAAGAGGACCTTCCGATCTACTATAATCATAGGAGAGGGCGGAGGGGCCGTTATCTGGACTGAGGATTGGGAGAAGGACGTTGAGGTAACGGGCTTCCAGGTACTGACCATCCCACCCTTCAAGATGGCATATCTACGTTGTTCATTGATCTTCGTGCGGGGTTCCAACACGTTAACGACCGGAAGCGATGAAACCCTCCCTCTCGGGATATTTTAAAGGGTCTAGACTATATCTTAAGGGCGGTGTAGACCCCTACAATCATTTAGTCGTTGAGCATTTAGGAGCCATAGGCTTCCATTTAGTTGCTGATTGTCCAATCATCATTATTCTCACCATACCCCGGTGAGTTCCGGGCCACCCGTGAGGGTTTGGTAAATGATGTTTCAGGAGTTTCCAGCAGTTTGACCGTATCGCCGATCTTTGATCGACTAGCCAGGGAGTTTAACCCAGACTAACCCTATCTTAAGGTTGAATCGCAAGTGACATAGTGTATATTAATACAGTATGTCTAGATAAATAAATTTCGGCCGACTATTCCACGATATCGACCAGAATATCGAACGACCTGACCAGGATCGGACTATAATTCTTCTTGATCTGGCGGATCCTATAGTTGAACTTCCTGAACGTCTTATAGTAGTCCGAGGCGTTGAACTTACGGTTTCTCTCACGGATTCGGTTGGTGGACTCCTGATTAGTCTTGTACAGTTTGAGTCTGGCTTCCTTCCTGATATCATAGTTCTCCTGCTCTGTTCGGATGGCCTTCCGATCGTTTAGACTGGCTCCTAGTTCATTAATCCAGTACTCCTCCCGGGTCTTGAGCTCATCTTTGTGTTCGAACTCGACTTTCTCGACTTCCTCTATACAGAGGTCATCTGGATCACTTCTCCTGATCATCTGCATCAGTGAACTATTATTCTTGATACCCTTTGATTCGGTTATATGTTTACCGAGCCTCTCAGCCCTACTCATGGTAGTGCTTCCGACATAGAGCTCCTGGGCTGTCAACTTATGGTAGAGTTTATATACTATTCCCTTATTCATTTTATTAAATGAATAACGCAATATGTCTTTAAGTAGTTTCTATCCGTAGCTGTATTGCTTTAACTTCCGCTTAAGTATGTTATGACATAAGAATTAAATTACTATGACCCAGTAAAATTTTTATGCCGGAAAAGCATCTTTATAGTCAGCACGTCCGAGTGGCCAAGTAGAATGGGGTAGAAGTTCTGATATGCGTCCACCCAGTAGACCTGTACGTCAGTCTTGCTTATAGGACCTTTGCCGTTGAGTGCGATCATCCTATATGGTCCCTGGGGGAAGTACTGGATGACCGTCCGGTTGCTGGGCCCCTCCCCCTGGTTGGGCTCGAAGTCCGTGAGGATCGCCTTGAACTGCATCGCTCCGGCCTGGTTGATGTTGGGGGTGAACTCATAGTCCGTGGGGATGATCCCCGTGGTGAAGGCGATCTGCTTGAACTCGTTCCAGGCGTACAGAGTGGAGAACTCCTGCTCCATCTGGATACTCTGCACCAACTGGAAGTCCGTCGGGTCCGCCAGGGGTCCCCCTAATGCCACCGTGGCTGTGTTGGCACCCGTGAGGACCTTGAAGAAGAGACCATTATACTCCACGTAGTTCCCGATGGTGTAGGTCGTGGTCGGAGTCCAGAGGTTCACGTTGGTTTCCGGACCGTTCTGTTGCCAGTTGGCGGAGGTGGCGATGAGGGGAGCCACCCCGATATTGGGGGTCACCAAGCTGGTGTAGTTGTAGATCACCCCTCCGATGATAAATGAGACGTTAGTCCCTATGTTGTAGTTGATCAGGGCACTCCATAAGGGTCCCTGGATCGTTGGAGGGGCCACACTCACCAGGTCTCCCGCGCTCTTGTACCCGATGTCGATTAGGTAGTCCTCCCCGAAGGGTTGATTGTATCCACTGAAGATGGTCTGGAGGGAGCCGTTGAAGAAGTCGTTTAGGTCGGAGTTGAAGTAGAGCAACATATTGCCAGCCGGTCCGGGGGGGAGGTCGGCTGTGAACAAGGGATCCGCATACAGACTGATCAACTGGGTGTTGGCGTCATACATCAGGAAGGGGGCGGGGACACCGGCGATCCTCTGAGGGCTCCCCGCAAATAAGGGACTCATATAGGCTGCGTTAATGGCCAGGTTGATGGCATCCAGCCACTGTTGATAACTGTCGACCGTGTAGAAGTTGAAATTGTTACTGATCGTGGTGTTGTCCACACTGAACGGAGGGGAGGGAGGAACCGAGTTGGCCGAGGGAACGAAGGTGACGGGCTCCTGGACAGTGTTTCCATTCCATGTCAGAGTGATTGTGTAGTCATTCGAGAAGTAGGGATCCTGGTTCTGTACCCCCAGATCCAGCCAGAAGAGTGGGGAGGTGTTCGGGGTGTGGCCTATGTTGTTGTTGGCTATGCTCTGATAGTTATGGAGGGCAGTTCCGACGAAGAAGCTCACCACATTCCCAACCTGATAGGTCACGGCCGGACTGTATAACTGCATTAGGTGGGTCGGATGGGGGTAGTAGAGGAAGATCGGGAGGTTCTGGGTGGGGACACTGAAACGGATGATGGAGAAGTAGTAGTCCTCCATCCGGACCACGATAGGTTGAACACGTTCCTCCCGGAACCTGGCGGGGACCGGGACATCCGAATTGGCCGGCTTCGGGGCGTCCGCGTTGAAGTGGGTGATGGTGACGTTATAATAGACATGGTTGTTATCCGGCTTGATCACCTGGGAGTATTGGTAGGGGTTCCCCGCCAACTGTTGCATTCGGCCGATATCTCCGACGATCATGATTATATACTACCGTAACAGAATAATCTTTATGCTTTGCTCGTCAGTACTGTGACGACTTGATCTGCGGTGAGGCCCTTCACTCCCTTCAGCTTCTTCACATACTCCTTGAGGGGCAGATCTCTCATGTTGATCCGACACGCCACGTGACGTCCACAGGTCGAGACGTCCGACCTCTTGGCCTGGAGTTGGGTATGGTTATACTCGATCGGGTAGCCGGACTTGTAGAGGAGGACACTGAGATGGGGGTAGTCCTGGTCAGTCTCCTTGCGGAAGTACTCGGGGATCTGCTTGATCTCGTCATCTGGTTTAGCTGAATATGGATCGAAGAACTCCAGACGCTTACCATGATTGATCACACAGACCCAGTGGCCATAGTTCTGGGCCGTCTCGTACAGTAGGAAGAAACAACCGTGGGACCCCATCGCCTCGTCTATGCTACTGTACTTGTGGAGATCCGGGTAGATCACGAAGTTGGCTTTATGGTCCACCAGGTTCATTATGTCTTGATCACTCAGAGGCTTCCTCATCAGCCTCTCTATCTTGTTCTTCATCTGGGAGTTCATGTATATCCTTGAAAGAGACTTTCTTTTTGGACTCCTTGACCTTCTTCCCCTGGAGCTTGTTCAGTAGGAGGATCCCCTTCTCGTACAGTAGGTAACGCGGACCCTTCTGGTTGACCGTCACCCACCGACTGGGGAGGTTCTTGACCATCTCGATGTTCTGGGGACTCAAGCCGGCGTACTCCTTGAGGTAGCGGTCCATATGGTGGGCGCTGGTGAAGTCCGTGAAGATCGTCACCTGGTGGGACTCGTTGATTAAGACCCTGGACTCCTTGTAGTTTAGGAGCATATGGGACGTGGAAGCGCAATAGGTGGACTCATGCCGGCCGATCTCCATGATGTCCGACCGGAGACGCTGAACCTCCTTCCTGAGGGCCTCGTCCCGGATCGTGTCGATATCGTCGAAGATCACAAGACAGTTTTTCATCTCGGTGTTTGGGTCTATGGGCTCGTTCAACATCTCCTCGTTGATCTCGATCCTCTTGACCTTGGGGATGGCGTCTATCACCTTGTCGCTGGGGAGACGTGAGAAGACCAATATCTCATTCTTCGGGAAGAGTCGATGGTACTCCTTGGCGTAGCTCGCGCAGTAGGTGGACTTCCCCGCCCCACTGGGTGCCGAGACGTAGATGATCTGTCGGTAGTCCCGGGAGGGGAGGGGGACTATCTTTCCCTCATCCTCTATCTTGACCTCATGTTGAACGTTCCCTCCCTTCTTGCTCTCCATGAACATCTCCGTTATCAGTCGTCGGGTCTCGTTGAGATCCATCTTGGAGAGGTCCAGGATCCCACCACTCTTGGCCTTGGGACAGGTTCCACACCCCCCCACCTTCATCTCACATTTCTGACAACATCTCCGCTTCCTCTCCTTACACTTGGTGGTACACTTATCGCAACACTTCTTAGAGGGGTCATATAGGTGAATGATCTTCCCGTCATCAGCTCCTCCCTCTATTCGCGCTATCGGGTCGCCTCGATCGTAAGACAATATCATGGGTTATAATGTACAGGTATATAATCTTTTCCTAGTTATATACATGATCATAATCATCGAAGCTCTTCAAGGGACTGGAAAGACCTGGCTCTGTAACCGGATTAGCAGTCTGAAGCACGTCGTTTGCGTGGACCTAGATAAACTGGCCCTGGACGCCTATGAGAAGTCCAAGAGTGGTAGAAAGAAGAAGGAGAAACTGGAGGACGATCGGATCCAGGAGCTCGTCGATAAGTACGCCGAGAGTAAGATCCTCGTCTTCGTGGCCGTCGGGTTGAACATGAAGATCCTGACTGACTCGACTCACTATTTCATGAAGATAGATAATCTGGAGAAGACTTTCAGACGGTTCCAGATGAGGGAGTTAGATAAGATCGTCCAGAATGAGAAGAGGATCCGGTCCCTCATCAAGAATGCCCCCGTGGAGAGGATAAAGGGGGATATCGATAGTGCCGTGGAGTATGTCGTGGGCTTCTGGGAGTTCAAGGACTTCAAGAAGCGATACGAGGACATGCTGAAACAGGCCCACCACAACCATAGTAGTGTCAAGAGCCAGGAGGGGATTTTCGAGGATATCAAGTTGGCCAATAAGAACTTCAGTAGAGACTGATTGGGTAATGTTCAGGGTCCAGGTACGCCTTCGGGGCCGGATATAACTTCTCCTTGATCAGCCACTCCCTCACCCTCTCCTTGATGATCTCCCCGAATTCCTCGTGGACCGAGTGGAGACCCTCGGCCAGATCCTTCTTATTCATCTTGGTGAGACCGTCCAGGACCTCTAGATAGTGTTGATAGTCGAAGTCCTTGATGTTGATGATCTTCACTACCAGGGTTTTCATCTCCTCGATCTGTTTCCGGATCTCGGCGAGGGGAGGTTTGGCGATCCTCCTGACCATACTCTCCAGGGTGTCTACGTGGCTGTTTATCATGTTGAGCATGTTGATATCCGAGTGAAAGAGGTCCATCATCTTCCGGGCCACAGGGAGATCGTTATTGAACCGGGCCAGGGAGAAAATCCGCTTGGCATACTTCATGGGCTTGTCAAAGAGGGGATTCCAGTAGTACTTGGCTATCTCCCCCTTCAGGTCGTCGCGGATGTTGTTGTGGCCATAGGTGAGCTCCTTTCTCTTGTTATCCGGTCCGAGATAGGTAAAGGTCATCAGGTTGGTCAACTCGATGAACTTCCCCTGGATCGGGGTCCACATATCGATCTTGGCCAGGGGGATATCCTGTTCCTTGTCCTGAACACTCTTCTCGTACTTGATCGAGGTGGTCCGATCGACGCTATGGATAGGATGTTCTTTCTCCCCGGTGTCGGTGAGGAAGTAATCCCCAAAGGCCTCCTCCATGGTGAACTTACTATTCCCCAACAACTTGTAACCCTGCTGGATCTCCTTGAAACTCCATCGGAGAGTCAGGAGTTGACGGATCTTCTCGAAGAACTTGGATAACTTGAGAAAGGGATAGTCATCATTGTCTAGGATCTGGTAGAGTTCCTTATGGCTCTCCTTGGAGATTAAGTCCTCAGAGAGAACGTAGTCGATCACCTTCTTGTTGTGTTCGATGTCGAACTCCTTCAACTGGACTTTCTTGAAGTCACGGTCAGGGGGGAGAGTGGTATAACGAAGGTTGCCGGAGATCCCCTTCTCGGCAGTCAAGACGATATAGAGTTCCACATCCTTCCCTAACTTGATGTCCCCCAGATACACCCCTTTGGTCTTGGCTACGCGGAGGATCACGTCTTTAAAGATCTTGGAGGCGCTCTTGTCTGCCTGATCGTCGGAACATTTCCCCTTGCAGACGGGGATGTCCCCCTCGAAGAGATCGATGTCTCCAGGGTAGGGTTGAGAACGGTAGAGGTAGGAGCCGAAGGGTCTGGCCTCCTCCGGATTGTGTGCGATTAGGATTATGTTCTGTACGATCTCCTTGGTGTATCCCAGTGGGTAGGGCTTGGATTCCAGGATGTGTTCAGGGCTGATCGGCATCTGGGCACCGTAGACACCTCCCAACTTCCTGCCCGTGTGTCTCGGGGCTATCCAGCGAGCCCAGCGAGGGACCAGGTCCTCTACGGCCACCTTCCCGGAGATCGTGGCCTTGGCGAGGTCGTGGAGTTCCTGTTGCGGGAACTTCTTGAGTTGTTCCATCATCCAGTTATCCGACTTCCGACGGTAGATCTCCGCCTCCTGTTGGGGGAGCTTGCTGGAGTGCTCGTAGTTCAGATCGTGTTCCCGACAGATGGCGTCCACATCATTATACGGGGGGAAGTTCCTCACCTCGGGTAGGTCTATACGGGTCCCAGGTCCGCAATATGAAGCGCATCCAGGATGTAGTTCGCCGGGTAGAAGCTTTCTGGTCCTCACGGGATCACAAGTCTTACCTCTATAGGCGTTCAGGACATTGGCTACGACCTGACTCATTATAAAATGGAATGAGAAAATTTTACTCCCAGTTCCTATACGACTGCTGGAAGCGATCCTGTCTCTGTCCCTGCTTCCCGCTGTTGTTGGTCCGTGGATAGGTCAGGAGATGTTCCTGGGAGACGTTGTTGAGCTGGTAGGGATCCATGAGGGACGCCGTCCGAGCCACTAGGGGTTCATAGTTGTTGACCGGGACATCATCTATCTGGTAATAATGATTCTTGGCCCCTCCCGGGAAGTAGGGACCCTCCTGATTGCCCCCACTGATGGCGTTGGGTTGACCGAAGATGTTGGGGTACTCCTGCCATGGGACGTTACTATTACGGTGAGGTCCTAGGGGGAAGTTCGCCGTATAATTCAACTCACTGTAGTTGAGGGGTGGGTTGAGTGATCCCCTAGGGTTGTAGTTGCCAGTATGTGAGGGATCGGTAGCATAGGTCCATCCCTCTCCCTGGTGTTGATGCTCACTGTACTCCGGGTAGACCTGCTTGTAGTCCAGACGGATCGGATTCATCCGAGTGTAGCGCACATCCTCCTCCATCTCACCACCGAATCCGCCAGAGTCCCCGAAACCTGAGTTATCCTCCTGACCAGATCCCGTCCTCTTCTTCTTGGCCTTCGACTTGGACTTCTTGGCTTTCTTCTTTCTACCTGGAACTAGAAGATCCTCGATCTCGTCGCTGGAGAGTGGTCTCTTCTTCTTCCTCGTTCCATGGAGGAGCTGTTTCTCCTGGATCTCCTGTGGTGTGTTGGGGTAGACCTTCGCCATCTTGGTGATGATATCTCGATTAGCCTTCTTCTTGTTGGTTTTCTTCCCCTTCAGTTGAGCGTATCTCATCTCATCCGGTTCCTCAAGTCCTACGGCATCCTCCTCGGATCTATCGGAAGCTTTCTTACCCTTCTTGGCTGGGATTTTCTTCTTCTTCTTTATGCCGACTGGATATCTCTGTACTTGGGTCTGACCGATTTTCTTGGCAAGGGATTCGAGCTCGTCAGAGGTCAATTTAGATCTCCTCTTCTGAGGGGCCAGATCCTTCCTTCGCTTTAGTAGTTCCTCTCTCAGGTTGACCATATGGGCTATATATTACAGGTAGAGAATATTATCGCTTCTTGTAGGTTTTCTTGGCCCCCTGCATTGCCTGGCTCATAGACAACTTGGGATGTTTGGCTCGATAGGCCTTCAGGTGGCTCATCCAGGGGTTCCCTCCTGAGTAGTTGCCAGAGCCGGCAGACTCACAGGCTAGGGCCTTCTTACGTCCACCGACTACGTTCCCCGCCCGCTTGGGTCCGGGAGGTCTGGAGAGCTTATCTCTCCCCAGCATCCACTTTTCGTCACCCTCCACGAACCCTTGGCCGTGTTTGCCGTAGTCAGTCCCTAGACGAGGGCCGATCTCCCGGTTGCCGTTCGGGCGTTCCATCCCTCTGTTCTCTCCACCTCTCCTGGGTGGTCCACCCTCCATCATTCGACGGTGGTTCTCATTGACGAACCCACCGAAGGTCCCCTGATGTGTATAAGGGTACTG
>QGNH01000828.1_pt1 | contig 18063 bp, 17 predicted proteins | sample 1735481 | NCBI WGS metagenome assembly QGNH01 (sample SAMN09239004, study PRJNA386568) | Viral metagenome, whole genome shotgun sequencing project.
GGCGATGTCGGCAATTACAATCATTCCCAGGGTGGTGGAGGCGACGCTGATGGCGACATTGGTCAGAGTGGCGGCGATGCAGCTCCTCAAGAGATGACCGATCATGCGGCTCAGGGCAAAGGCGAAGAAGCTCAATAAAAGAAGTCTGTAATAGCGCATCGAACCAATCAATGGATACTTGCGAGCCACCCGTTTTCAGCGTAGAATTCGGGTCGCTCGCATGTTTGGCTGGATCGCGGCGGTTTAGTAAATGCGGTTCACGATATTACACAAAGGACTGCTGCTGGTCAGCATCCCGCTGATTTTCGAGATCGGCTTATTTAGCTATCTTTTGCATCTGCAAAATCAAGTCGAGCAACAATCCCGTCGGTTAAACCACGTCAGGCAGATAAACGATGAACTGAATCGTCTTGTCCGTGACGTGGTCATTCTTGCGCGTCTATCACCGGCTTCTACTAAGTCGGGACTGCACATGAAGGATCTCAACAAACTTATTAGAGAAATGCACGAAGGCATGGGGCGTTTATCGACACTGTATGGTGACGATGCAAAATCCCTGGCGATCATCCGCAACACCGATATGCGTATTACACAAGGTGAGCAAGATCTGCATAAAGGCAGGGAAATAATCGCGAATGCCAGCGCAAATGCGAGCAAAGAAGAATTTTGGATTACAGTCAAGCAAGTCGGACGCAAGTTCGATGCTGATTTGGTCGCTCTCTACGAGTGTGGACTTCTCGAATTGGCCGATCAAAGTTCACGCGACGCAAGCATTGACGCGAGTCTAGAAACACGCGAGAAGATCTTGCTCGCTCTTAAATGTGCGCTTGGTCTGAGTGTTCTTTTTGCTGCAATTGGCGCGACATTATTGAGCCGCCACTTGGTTCGCAGAGTCGCAGGCGTTCGAGAGAATGCGGCTCTCTTCGCTGCTGGTAAACCGCTGTTACCACCGCTGACGGGCAATGATGAAATCGCGGAGCTGGATCGAACTTTTCACATGACTGTGGATATGATCGCTCAGGGTTTACGCAAAGAAAAAGCGATTTTAAACAACACAAAAGAAGTGATTTGTTCGTTCAACGATCACTACAAGATTCAGTCAATGAACTCGGCTGCGCAAGAGCTTCTCCATACGGAGGCAGACGGATTGCTCGGACAGAACTTCCTCAATTTGTTTCCAGTAGAAGAAAAGCAACGCACTCAGCAGGAATTGAGCAAAACACGAGACTCGGGACAGTCGTGCGAATTTGAATCCAGAGCGAACAGACCAAATACCTCACCTGTCGACGTCAGTGTAGTCGTCACTTTCTCGCCAGAGGACAAGTTGTATTACTGTTCCATCCACGATTTGACAGCTAAATTGGAACTCGAGCGAATTCGTCGCGAAGTCACCGCAATGATCACTCACGATCTCAAGTCGCCACTACAGTCGGTGCGCAGCTTTTTTGAGATGCTCGGTCTTGGCCGATTCGGTGAGATCAATGAAAAAGGGTCCAAGCTGTTGAGAATGGCAGAAGAGCAGATTATGCGCATGTCTGATCTGATTCAAAGTGTGTTACAGCTGGAGCAGTTACGCTCCGGTCGCAGTGCCCTCGAAACCGCAACCGTTGACCTTAAAGATTTGATGAATGAGAGCATCGAGGCCGTTCAACTCCTCGCCGACGACAAGGAAATCACTTTCGACATGGACCTCAGCGAAGCTTCTGCTTGCGGCGAAGCGAAATGGATCAAACAAATATTTGTCAATATTCTGGTCAACGCGATCAACTATTCGCCCAGCAAATCGACTGTGCGAGCGACTTCTCAGAGCCTGGACAAATTTAGCGAGGTGAGGATAAGTGACAAGGGTCCAGGCTTGAACGAGCAAGAAAAACTGATGATTTTTGAGAGGTTCAACAGGCTCGGCCGAAAGGGCGATGGACTAGGTGGCTCGGGGCTGGGATTGACGATTTGCAAGGAACTCATAGCATTACATGAGGGTTACATAAAGGTTGAAAGTGAGCCCGGACAGGGAAGTACATTTGTACTAGGGTTCCCAAAGCAACGAAGCTCTTAAGGTAGTATGGCCAAGATTCTACTAATCGAAGACGATGAACTGGCAGCAGAATTTGTCGGTTCCTGGCTGCAAGACGAAAACCACATGCTGGAACACGCTAACAGGGGCGATCTCGGATTGGAGTGGGCTCTGCAAAGCGACTTCGACCTCATTCTTCTCGATTGGGAATTGCCCGGGATGTCCGGCGTCGAGATCCTCAAAGAGCTAAGACAACAAAACAAAAACATGCCGATAATTATGTTGACTGGGAAAGACACCTTAGTCGATAAGACCACGGGCCTCGATGGAGGCGCCGACGATTACTTAACTAAGCCTTTCGAGCTTCAGGAACTCTCCTCGCGGATCAAAGTTCAATTGCGCAGGAGCGCAAAGCAGGCAACCAATCTTCTGCAAATAAGGGGGATCGAACTAGACTCTCAGCAATTTAAAGCCACCGCATCCGATGCCGAGGGAAAGAGCACTGTCATCGACCTGTTGCCGAAGGAGTTCGCTCTCCTGGAATTCTTCATGCGCAACGCAGATCGCGTCTTCAACGCTGAGGCTATCATGCGCCGAGTCTGGAGCACAGACAGCGACAGCTCAACTGCGGCGTTCCGCACAGCTCTGATGCGCCTGCGAAAAAAGCTGGCTGCACCCGCTGGACAGTCAGAAATTATTGAAACTGTCCACGGACTGGGCTACAGATTCAACTCAAAACCCTAACCCGGAGCGCCGGTTTCCAAACCGCTGGGGTCGCCGGCTTCCAAGCCGGCACCTATTAAAGACTAAACTGCAAATCACACCGCGGTAGAGTCCTATTTTTGCTCATCCAACATCAGACCATCTTCCACCGGTGATGAATGCCGGATTAGTTCATCTTGGTACTATCGAAAAAATGTGGCTCGGAGGCTTAAACTTCGTGTCAGGACTCTGTCATATCTTACTGTTTAACTGAAACGGAAGGTTTGACAAGATCGACCTCAGGTCAAGCGTTAAGCGCGAGGAGCTGCCCATGTTTTTATACTCCACCTTTATTCCACCGGAACAAGAACCGTTCATGTCCTGGCTTTTGAATAACGAAAGTTTAGTAAGGCAGGGCGCCGCGGCGTACGAAGGTCAACGCGTCACCCTCGAAAGCAAGCTGGTGCGCTATGAATGCGTTGTATCCGCACTTCTCTACACAGGTCGCTCATGCTCACCGCTCATGCTCGCTGAAAGTGACGACGCACGGTCGACATTCCTGCGAATGACGGGGATGACGCTAGCGCTTGGCTGGTGGGCCGTGCTGGGGTTTATCTTCGCACCGCTGGCGCTGTATACCAACCTCGTAAAACGTGGTGACAAAGGTACTGTCAGTGAATTTCTGGAGATCGTCCACAATCCTGGAGCCGCGATGAAAAGCGATGCATGGAGTTCATATGTAGCAAGCCCACTCTTGGCGATGGGCATGTTGTTCTTCCTTGTCATTGCCATCTTCGGCGCAATGTTCGCCCAAAAGTTCATCGGACATTAACCACCTAGCACTAGGCTTGAAGTGACCATGGCGCTTTCAAAGCGTCTTAAATGCTTCGGCAATGGAGCGCACTGTTTTGACTACCCTGCACGGATTGGCACGAATCCGTATTTCTGCGAGATTCTATGTGTATTTTTTATTGGAACTCACACAATCGTGATGCCGCTTGCTTTTGCAAGCCTATGTAGGCCAGTTTGTATGCCTACATAAACCTTTGGTGGTATCAGATCTCTGTAATGCAGGCATGAGCGCTGAAAAGCGCCAGTTTACGGTTGTCTGCATGTAGGTATTTTGTAGCGCCTGAAGACCAATTTATCTTTTGCGATTGAACTATTTTGTCATGAGCGACGTAATTACCAGTTAGAGGATGCATAAAGGTCGACCGTGCAGAATTGCATGTGTCGTGTCAGCTCTCATTCAGCATTCCCATCAGAGGAGCAGTAGTGTTATGTCAAAACTGACCAAGCAATTTATCGAATCAGAAATCCAGCCGCCTGTCACGGGACAGTGTTTCTATCGCGACGAGGATGTTCCTGGATTTGCAATACGAGTCACACCGAAATCCAAATCTTACATCTTCGAGAAACGGGTTGATGGTGCCAACCGGCGAATCACCATCGGTAAGTGCAACGAGATGTCTGTTGATTCTGCGCGAAAGCAGGCTTGCATCATGCTTGGCGATATAGCAAAGGGCAACGATCCGAAAACCGGCAAACGCATCAATACTCTCAACGATATCACTCTGCGAGAAGTGCTGCAAAAGTTTCTCGAGATTAAACCGATTCGAAAAGACACGCAGAGAAATTACCACTTTGCGATCAATCGACACTTTAACGATTGGCTCGACTTGCCGATCACTTCGATCACGAAAGACATGGTAGAACAACGCCACCACGATCTGACAGTTAGCCCAAACAGATTGGGAACATCTGGACATGGACGGGCAAACAATGCTCTGAAGAAGTTGAGCGCTCTGATTAATTTCGCATCTGACCGATACGGCACTGAAGACGAGCCGCTGATTAAGACGAATCCGGTTTCCAGGCTATCCCGCAATAGATCCTGGCACCGCATCTATCCTCGACAAGGCATTATTCCCGATCACAAACTCAAAGAATGGTATCGAGCCGTGAGCACGCTTCAGAATGAAGTGGCACGTGACTTCATGATATTTCTGCTCCTAACCGGTATGCGGTTCGGTGAAACGAGAAAGCTTAAGTGGTGCCATGTCGACTTTGAAAATAAAATACTTGTAGTACCGCGTGAACTAACAAAAAGTGATCGAGAGCATCGGCTACCGCTCAGTGACTTTCTTGTCGCACTGCTCAAGAAGCGTTACATTTACCGGAAACATCCTGAATGGGTTTTCCAATCTTGTCGGCTAAAAGACAAGCATCTCAGCGGAGGCGTTGGTATCGTGCGAAGAGTGCGTGCCAAAAGCGGCATACTTTTTACATTCCACGATCTTCGCCGTACGTTCCTGACGATGGGTGAAAAATTGGATGTTCCACCTTACGCCCTTAAACGACTGGTCAACCACAGCGTCTCAAACGATATGACAGGACGATACCTCATTTTAGACATCGAACGGCTCCGGTCCCACATGTCTCGCATCACCAACGCATTTCTCGACCTGCTCGACATTAACGGCAGCGATATGAGGGAATGGAAACCTGTCAAGGAAACCGAACTGACGGAAGTCACCCAGCTGCGCATCCCACTGGACGATATTCGCATTATGTAGCTTGAAAATGGTGCCTACAAGATTTCTACAAGCGCGATTGTAGACCCGCGCGCGCTGTTAGTGCTTGTCGCAATCTTAGGCCACTGTGCCACCAGAGGGTTAGCTTCGACTTCTACAAGTGCGCCTACACGGACCCTACAAATTCGGCTGCATCACTATTGTGTGAGTTCCAATACGAACCCATCTATAAGCACTCTGATCATAAGCCGCGAATGGCGAGGCACCTTCCTTTACTTGCCCTAATCCTAATGTATGTTCGCCCACTGATCCCATCTCAGAGTCGATTGGCGTCAAACCTTTGCCGAAACGCACTCCGGTTATGCCTCCTAGATTGGTCGAAATTTTCGGTTCAAAAATTTGCGGTTCACCAGACATCCCAAATCCCTTAGCAGTTCTAATGTCTACCGCCAGATCTCTTGTTGGAACCAATTTATAATTCGCGGCGGCAAATTTCTCAAACGGCGATGCACCAACACCAGCAACATCAGGAGCGGCTGTCCCAGCGATTTTGCCAAGCCCAAGAGCCTCCTGCGCAAACCGCGCACCGGCTGCTGCTGCATGTTCAGCAGCCTCGGGAGCGACTGCTTTTACTATTTTGCCTGCAATTGCAATTTCTTCAAGTGGATTTGGCATGATTATTATTGAACCTCTTTGGGGCGTTTAGACGACTGCAAATAGATTCACATGCGTCTGCTCTGAAGTCGATTGGGGGAATTCCCACTGAGTTCGTAATGCCACCATAGGTAGTGGCAAAAACGCAAAAACGAATAGTTCGAGGGCACCTCGAATTATTCGTTTTGAGATTTGAATTGCTTTGAGAAATGCCCCAAAGCTGCAATCCGAGAATATTCGAAATAGCGTCAAATCCACGTAAAATCAGCCAAACCCTGTTCTGGGGCGAGGGCCGGCTTGGCCTCATTCCTGCTCCAAATATGTGAGCGCAAAATTCTTCGCCCATTCGCCTCACTCCCATCACTTCCCCTTCTGTAGATTGCGGAATTAAATGGCAGGAAAATTACGGTTTGCGTCGCTGCTGATAAAAAGGAATAGAAGTTATTGGCAGCTACTATCACTTGGTTGTAAATTGGCGAATTATTTTTCCGCCCGACAACCAGCTATGCGGACCCTAGAAGTAATCCTTGCCTGGCGGTTTCAACCAGGTCGGGTGTAATGAGCGGAAGGCAATTCAACTTTTGAAGTCGTTCGATTTCAGTAAATATGCGATTGAGAACGCGAAAATTACCGTTGCAAACACGCTTGATTGCTGCTGACACGGAGTCATCGGCAGACCTCGGCAAATCAAGCTGCGACCATTTCTGAGCGATGAACAGTGCCGTCTCATCAGCGTTCAAAGGCGGATATTCATAAGTCAAATGGACGCGCGAATAGAGTTGGCCAAAGCGTTTAATTCTTCGTTCAATTCCAGGCATGCCCATGAGAACAATGCCAAGGTTGCCACGATCATGCAGGTCACGCAAAAGCTCCAATGATTGGAATTTCAGACGATCTGCTTCGTCGACAATCAGAAGTTTCACGTTCTTACTTTGTCGTTTTTCCATGAAGCTTTCTGGGAAATGCGACACCCGTGCCTGCTCAATCAGTCCATCAAATCTATTTCTTGAGAGGTTAATGCTGGTTTCGAGTTTTTTTGGTGTAACAGTAACCTCTGGAGTCAGAAATAAAACGTCGCAGTGGGCCAAGCTTTCAGGTAACTGGCGCACTCTTGGTGACTTTTGAAGTAAGGGTTCAATCAAATTCCAATTTGCAAATTGTCTGGCCGATTCTGTTTTTCCAACTCCAGGTTTGCCATAGCACAGCCCAATATATTTTTTATCGCGGCAATATTCGCCAAATTCCACAAAGCGCCGGTAGTGATTAGTGCTTAGAAAGTGAGAAGGAGCGTCACTCATCGCAGGCGAACCTCTTGATTTTGAATTTGGGATAGTTGACTTCAGGTGGGACGTTTATCGGCACCACATTTAGTGACGGCTTTTCAGCTGGGACGTATTTATCGGCAATCTGAAGCAGCTCCTTCAGATTTTCCCGAACTTCGCGACGCTTCGCATTTCTGGCGCGTATTACTTCTTTGAGACTGGTCTTTTTATCAGAGAGTTCAAAACACACGGCTCTGCAAACCAACTCGTTATCGGCATATACAAGAATTTCAGCAAGATCTCTTGGATCGAATCTTATGGTGACTTCCTCTCCGATATAACCGGAAAGATTGACATCGAAATAACGGAAACCCTGAAAGCGAATACCGTCTCTATGCACTTTGCGAGGTCGAGTCACGGTCAAAAGGAGAATGTCTAGCTCCTCTTTTGAATCTGGCAGCCGCGGTATAAAGGTGTTCGATTCCCAGCGAGACTTTGGAGCCATGCCGATTTCAGAGTGTTCACGCTGCATATAATCTTCGATTAGCCACTTACGAAAACGTTCTTCTAGTTCTTCCAATTTCAGAACAGCTTCCACTACATTTCCAAAGCCTTTTGGTGCGTAACCGGGTTGGCCAGTGAGGAACAACTGTGCCACGGTCTCGAAAAATCGCTCCATCTTTCCTTTGCCTCGGGGCTTCTGGGGCAGGGTTTGAAGTAATTCGAATTTGAGATCTATCGACACCTGATCAATATGTTTTGACATAAAGTCGCTACCGCGATCAGAATAGAACTTGTCTGGAATGCCGCAGATGCTCCATGCTGATTCTTCCTTTCTCCAGATTGCCTGTCTCAAAGTCAGCGCTATCCGCATCGAAGAAGGCGGCTCGAAGCCGAGGTAGTATCCTGGCACCGCTCGGCTAAAATCGTCTATGGTTGCCGTGAGCCAGGGCTTCTGCGCACGACCGCCAGAATCGAAAACCAATATATCAAGCTGCGCGTGATCAGCCTGCCACAATTCATTTGGTTGCTCGGCTTCATGCCGGTGCAATAATTCAAATGCTTGCTCGTATGCACTTGGACCTTCATGGGCAAGAGTCTTCAGGTCGCGCGAGATTTTGGAACATATATCATGCACCACATCGTAACTGGGAACTCGCCAATCGTTCTTCTGGCATAATCCACTTACAGTTCGGTGAATTGCCGACACCGGCAATGGTGGCTTGCGCAGACAAAGTCCTTCAATGATTTGTGTTAATTCAGGAGCAATTTTGCGGCGACCGCCTGCATCCTTTCGAGTGTGCGGTCTTAGACCTGGCAGCCCGTCACGGTTGAATTGCTCAATCCAAAAGCGGATAGTTCGAGAGCTCAGACCTGCCGCTCTTGCTATCTCTTCTCTACTGGCACCCTCCGATAGACATGGACGAATAATGTGATATCGCTCAAGAGCTATCTCGTCAGGTGTCAAAAAAAAATTCTCTCCACGCGTCCTTAAACTATAGTTATTGGACACTAGAATTTCAAAAAAAATAAAGCCCACAGGCTGACATTTCAGTTACAGTTTTTCTAAGGAGTTTTTGGACATCTTAAGGACATTCGACATGCGCACCGCTATATATGCCAGAGTCTCGACTCAAGATCAAAACACGCTTCCGCTGCAACTGAAGGCTCTCAAAGAATATGCAAAAAGCCGAAAGTGGAAGGTTGCCTTGGAGGTCGAAGATGTTGGCTCAGGTGCATTCGAGCGGAAGAAGCGCGAACAAATTCTGAAGGCCGCACGTTCACGTGACATTGATGCTGTGCTGGTCTGGCGACTCGATCGATGGGGTCGTTCTCTTCCGGATCTAATTTCAACTCTCAACGAGTTTTCGGATCTCGGGGTGGCTTTCGTTTCTTTGACCGAATCTTTTGATATGAGCACCACATTGGGAAAAGCAATGGCTGGCATGCTTTCCGTTTTCGCTGAATTCGAACGGAATATTCTCAAAGAGCGGATAAAAGCTGGTATCAGCCATGCTCAGAGCAAAGGTCTGCCACACGGACGACCTCGAACAGCAGCCAGGCACAAAGCGAAAATTAAACGATTGTTTTCCGAAGGACTGAATAAGTCTGAGATCGCCCGGAAACTTAAAATTGGTCGAACATCTGTGATTCGGATTTTGGCAGAAAAACCGATTGCAAAGCGGAAGTAGAATTCGCCAAGAATCCGGAAAAATAATTCGCCAACTTACAATCTGCATATGATATTACTCGTTACTGGCGTGAAAGCGGCAGAGGTTCTCGGTCGTTCAAGGTAAAGAAGTTCCAAGAATTCCATTACCGGAAAGGTGTCCAAAGTGCAATGAGAAGCAAAGCCTGCAGAAGCGGTTTTTATACGCGGCAGGTGATTGACGAGCACGATGAACTGTTTAGTCTGACAATTCAAAAAGTGAAAGAAAAGGCTTGGCTTGTACCAAGCCTTTTCTTCCGGCAGACTTTCGTGTCGCGCAACAAGCTACAACGTGATCATTGTCGTGCTTTAGTTCCAAATACTCTTTGGGATGAGATGTCGCTGGTACGTGTTCAAAGCACATCAAAATTTCAAGGCAGATCTGGAAACTTGGGCTCTGTATAGCTCAATCCTTTGTTTTTTGACAGTCTCTTAGAAAAACCCTGTGCGTAATATCCGCTGGGAATATTTGGATTACTGTCTTGGCCAAGGTAGCGAACTGCGATAGCGTCTGCCTCGTTTTCTCTTTCTAAGTTCACCAGGATGATAGCGAGACAGTCAGCTGCTCGACGAGTGCAAACATGACTCATGCCAAATCGCAATAAACAAACTTCTAGTGCCTGTTGGGCGATTTGTTCTGCCTCTAAGAAGGATTTCTTTCGAACGAGCCTTCCAGCAAATTCGATCAAAAACTGCCCATACGAATCAGGATCCACACTGGCATTTGTTTTATGAAAAAGTAAAGCCTTTTGCGCTAAAGTCGTAAACTCTTCACTGTCGACAGAGCATATTAAGCATAATTGCTTCAAAGTCTTTAAATGAGTTGAAAGAACTAACTCGCTCGGACTCATTTCTTCAACGAGCAACTCGGTAATTGACAAACACTTTTTGAAAGAATCAATTGCCTCTCGCTTGCTCCTAATAATATGTGACATACCTATAGTAAAATGCGTGGAAGCCGCTTCTAGGGACTGTGGTCCGTAAACAGACTCTCGAACCGCTAACAGTTTGACACGTATCTTCTGAGCTTCTGAATACGATTTTGTAGCCATGTAAGTCATCTCAAGATTTTCGAGAATTTTCTCTTGCCTTTCAATAGGTATCAGACTTTGCAAAGCTTCAGTTTGGCCATTCAATTCGCGAACTTGATTAGTTAATTGTCTTTGTAGCAGACCGATGGACAAAGATAGGAGCGATGAAATCTCAGCCAGTTCGAGTGGATCTGCATTCGCAACACTAACTTCATGGTAGAGAGGAATCAAGCAGTCATATGCTTCTTGATTCTGTCCTTCGGTCAATTTTTTCACAGCTATAGCCATGATTTCGCGAGAGTTCTGTGCCATAGGACGTATTTCGTCTCCGGTATAAAAAAAGAGGAGGAGTGCCGGTTGGGCACTCCTCAAAAGTCGTCAGTAGCTGAGAATGCTTGTTAGCATCCTATCTCATTTGAAGTTCCGAATTCAATTCCGTATGTTTTTAACCAAAGTTCCAATCCACGCCCGTCCAACGGCGCACGAGCTCACGTGCTTGTTCCCACTCCTTATTCCACTGTTTCAGCTGCATTTCATACAAGAGTCGCCTATCTAACTCTGTTAATCCTTTGTCGTCATCTCCTTTCTTGTTGTCATCGCCGTTGCCTTTGCCGTCATCACCTTTGCCGTCATCTCCTTTGCCTTTGCCGGTATCCTCTGGTGGTGTTGTCGGATCCGATGGTGACATGAAGACGACACCACCACCACCACTGGGTTTCTTCGCTCCTCCTTCAGTAGGTTTCCCAAGGACAAATATCTGGATCGGTGCAGGTACAGGCGGCGGATTGATTGAGAAGCCGTTCACCGCCGGCGGAGCCGAATCTGGCTCTGGCAGAGAAATGCCGCCACCACCAGGGATGTACTTATTTTGCTGAGGATTCGTTGTCGCTGACAATCCGTAGGGATCGGTCCGGGTCAACGGATCGTTTAGCACATAAGTGTACAAGTTGAAACCGCCCCGGTAGCCAATCGAGTCGGGTTGCAAGAACCTCCCAAGCTTAGGCGAGTAGTGCCTGGCTTTGTGGTAGTACAAGCCGGTTTCGGCATCGAAACGCTGCCCCTGGTAACCGAAAGTGATACCAGTCATGACCGCACTTTCGCCGAAGGGCGAGTAAGAGTAACGGTTGCTCACCACCCCTGTGCTGCTGGTGAGAGCGACGACAGAGCCTTGGCGCTCCTGATGGAAGAAAGTGAGTGTGCCTGCACTTGAGACTTGAATGATCGGCTCGTCCAAGTCTGTGCCGTGCACATAACGGTTCTGCAACGTGTTTGCAACGCCGTCATAGTCCGCGATGCGCTGCCATCCCGAATAGATGTAGCGCGTCTTTGCTGAGCCGACAACCTTCTGCGCCTGACGATGCATCGGGTCGTAAACATAGCTTGCACTTGTTCCTGTCATTGCTGCAGTCAGCATATGGTTCTCGGTGTCATAACCGAAAGTCCAAGTGCCATCGCCAGTCAGGCAGCCATTTGTGTTGTAGCTCTGAGTAACACCGGCAACCGTCGGATACTGGTTCAGGTTGTTGGCGGTACCGTATGCGGTGGTGCCAGCCGCAGCCGGATGCCACACGAACAAGCCGTCGCTGACATTCTGGCTGGTCAGCTGGTGCACTTTGTTTGAGCCATAGGTGAAACTGACGTTACGTTACGCGCTTTCAGTAAACGGTGGAAGCAGCTCAACGCTGACGTATGATCTCAACGGAAATATGACCTCAGACGGCACGAACACCTATTCTTGGGACGCCGAAAATCGGATGATCAAGATCACTTATCCGGGGACGAATAATTTCTCTAGCTTTGTTTATGACGGCAATGGGAGGAATGTCTCGATTGTGGAGACGACAGCGGGGTCTGTGACAAGCACGAAGCAATTTGTTTGGTCTCAAGACAGGATGCGGCCTAATCAGCCTTGTGAAGAAAGGGATGCCACAGGAACACTAACGAAGAAGTTCTTTGCTGGCGGCCAAATGAATAGTTCGACTAAGTATTTCTATGACAAGGATCATCTCGGTTCGGTTAGGGAAATGACGGATAACACGGGTGTTGTTCAAGCTCAATACGTCTTTGATCCATATGGCCAGGTGACCAAAATCAGTGAGACAAATGCATCTGACTTTGGCTATGCGGGCTATTACTTGCATTCACGAAGTGGATTGAATCTCACTAGGACCAGAGCTTACAGCAGTTCTCTTGCTCGTTTTATCAGCCGTGATCCAATCCAGGAGAGGGGTGGCAATAATTTGTTCGTCTATCTGAATAATAATCCAGAGAACCTTACAGATCCATCGGGCACCGACGGCACAACACCGGTTTACACCGGGGTAAAAGGACTTGGAGGGCTTGTTAACACCGTACTGGCGACGACTCTATTTCAAACCGCGAAGAACCTGTATGATGCCCTTAAGACCCTGGATGGATACGGAGAATTAGATCTGTGTCAAGCAGGAGCATTGAACTGTTTCAACGATTGTTTTCGAAAGAAAGATGAGGATTTGAAAAAGAAGCGATGCTACAAAAGTACCAAGCAAGAATTTCAGGACTGTATGGAAAAATGCATAAAAGACTATCTGACTTGTACTGGAAAAGCTACTGGACAAGACCCGCAGTTAGATCAGCTTACAAAAAGAATTCTAGATGACGAAATAAACGATCCCAAGAAATGAGTTGAAGTAATGACCGAAGAGGACAATCTTGTCAGAAGCTGGCATCGCTTTTTTAACAAGAAAAACCCGATTGACGACAAGGATGTTATGGAATCGGATCAATGGGCCGCTGTTAAGATAAGACGGCTGTTACACGACCAGCTTGTCACATCTTCCGAAAATAATGGCGTTATCGACGATCCACAGCAAGCCTGGGAAATCATCCTAAAATTGATAGAAGCTTCTCAATCAAGGGAGGCGCTGACAGCTGTTGCTGCTGGTCCGTTAAGACAGTTAATGGATGCATACTTCGACGATTATATTGAAAGAGTAAAGGAGGAGGCTGAGAACAACCAGGGACTGTCATACGCTCTTAGTTATGTTTTCATTCACGACAAAATGCATCTTGAGCAACTGTTGCAGTTAGGCAACAGAGCAGCAATGTTGGATTTTCCGAACCGTGATCCCACGAGTGAAGAGGTAGAGATGGATTTGTTAGTCGCACGTTGGTTTTGTTTTTATCGAGGGCACTCGGAGATCGACAGCAACTTGATAGCGTGCGCATTAGATGAGGTCAATTATCAGTTGCCCAATCGTGATCCTCACAAGTCTTGGCTGGTAATACTGAAGCTGCTTGCCGCATGTACTTCAAAAGATGAAGCAAAGCAGATTGGATACGTTATCAGTGAGTTGCTATCAGTTGCTTATTCCGAATTCATTGGAAAAATCAAGAGAGCAGTTCGAGACGACAATCGCCTAGCATGCGCATTAACCAATACCTCCGTTGCCGACGAGTATAGTGCTGAATGGTCGGAAGTTGTCGCTCTCGCGATCCAGATTAGCGCAGGGCCCTGGACAGATGGGCGAACCTGACTACCGACAGAATAGGAAACGGTTTAATCCTAAGTCATAGCCTAGGGCTATGTTAACAAATAACTAAGCCTGAGCCATCCGCCCTCTCTGCTTCTCCAGCGGAGTAGCATTCGTTTTTCAGTTATGCGTTTTGTCTTTTAATTTTCCATTTTCTCTTCGAGCGGTAGAATGATCTAAAGCCGCATGGTGACTGCGTTTTGGGCAGATCGCAATATCCCAATTATTTCCTAGTGGCGACCCTGCTGGCGACCACAGAGAGGTTTGATTGCGTTGCAGCAACCGAACACTTGAATTGAGTGTCAGCACGCGTGAAATTTGGAATTTGTCTTCAACCACCAAATCAGCATCGAGACCTGTTAAACACCATTTGTGTCGGCTAATTCTAATTCCGCTTTTTGAAGCACTACCAAGTCTTGAAATGTTTGTCCATCGTGCGCGATCACTCGTGTTCCGAAGACTAATCCATCCAAGTCTATCGATCCAAGTTGAACGCCGTCGGTAGGCGCAAGATCGGGCAAGTGCCGATGTGCATAGAACATCAGTGCCTGCTCAATTTGTCTCGTGGTGAAATCACTATGCTTCTCAAATCTGTCAGCCCAATCTATCAAGCGAATCAAACTGCCATGCAAATTTTTATCGTAAACAGATTGGGGCTCTCTATCAACTAGATTGACGAAAAAATCTTTCCCGCTATCGGAATGAGGTTCTAAATGCGGCAATTGTCCAACCTCCTGAGTGCTGGCGCAACAGCTAGGTTCATTTGTTAATGAGCGACCAATCTTCGTCAAGCTCAAGTAAATCCTAGTCGCTATCAAGGATGATGATGTCCAAAAAAACAAGGCAATTATTTATCAATCGGAAAAATGTCTATTGGAGTACTCGTTTGCGCTTGGAAGAAAACATTTGTCAACGCGTGCCCGATATCAGAATGTGTCTTAGCTAATGGTTTCAGCCGTTTGTTATCGAACTTTAGCGCCAAATTATACGAGCCGGGTGCTGAAGGAATTTTGATTGGAGCAAATAACGGAACGCTGGCTAAAGCACCGAGCTGGATATCGCTATTGCAAATATCAGATCCACCATTTAGGACAGAAGTGCCTTTGGCGTTCGTCCATTGGTAATCTAAACGCGCCATATCTCCTGTTGAAATGCATTGGATTCTGTGAGGGTTTCTCACTAATTTTGTGGCATCTTTAGGCCGAGAAGTTTCCAGGCACAAGCAAGAAAACAAAATTGTAGCCGGCGATCTTTGCTGATTCGTAAAACGAACAGTAAGCAAACCGCTTGCACCCCCTTCAGGAATGTTCAAGCGGTGATCCAACTTCAAAATCTCGATTGAGACCAACTGATTTTCTCGCGCCGAAAGTGCGGGCTGCAACTGTAGCATCGTCAGCAAATTCATGATCAGCAGAGTGTATTTCTTATTCGACATGGACTTTGAGCACCGTCACTTATGGCAGCAGCAAAGTGTGTAGATTGAATTGTACGGCCATTCGGCGTCATCCGGGCTAGGATAAGTTTTAGGTTTACTGAGCCCAAGCGGATCATATCCAGGATAGCCTATAACCGTTCCATCCGGTTGTTGGATAACGAAGTGGAAATCATTGAAACCCGGACTACTTTGCCATGGGGTTGACCATGGAGAAGTCGGACCGTACATTGGAGGAGGATCACCCCAAAGAGCGAAACCGTATCCTTTTTTCTGTCCAGGAGGGCAAGTGCACCTGCAAGTGGGAAGGAGTCTACAATGCCATCCATTTTGATTGAGAATGTCATTAATCGACTGACCGTTCCCTGGCTGCTGGGCATTGGGTAGTCCACAAAAATATCCGAGACAGTTTTGACCAATCCATGAATCAAGCCCTAACGGATCCGTAGCTTTAATCGGAGAATTTGACACGTAAGAGTAAAAACCACTACCTTCAAAAACAGGATCCCTGCTCAACCAGCAAGCAATGGAAGCATTGTACTCTCGAAACAATGTCAAATCTAATCCGCTTCGGGCATGTAGGTAGTAGCCCGCATACCCAAAAGCCGAGGCAACGATCTCGACAATTTTTGTGACACGCCCATAAGGGTCAAAGACGTATTGACCTTGAATAACGCCGATATTATCAGTTATTTCTCGTACGCCGCCGAGATGATCTCTCGTGTAAAAATACTTGGTCAAGCTGTTCATCTGGCCAGACGCAAAGAATTTTATCGTCAATGTGCCGCCTGCATCTCGTTCTTCAGAACGGTCATTCCCGCACCATACAAACTGCTTCGTACTTGTTACAGAACCCGCGGTTGTCTCCACAATTGACACATTTCTTCCGTGTCCATCATAAACAAAACTTGAGAAATTATTCGTCCCCGGATAAGTGATCTTGATCATTCTGTTCTCAGCATCCCACAAATAGCTGTTAGTGCCGTCTGAGGTCATATTACCGTTGAGGTCATACGTCAGCGTCGAGCTGCTTCCGCCATTAACCGAAATCGCATAACCATTAGTTATAGTGGTTTCGTGACCCACTCAGCGATTCCGGGAACAGAATTTTGCCAAATCAAAAAGTTTTTTAGTGATACTGTATGCGCTATCACTATGCTTTTTCTATAAGTTCGAATTGCTATGACAAGCACCATATATGATGCCTATTAGCTTAGCAAGTTATTGCCAATCATTAATATCGGGGAAAAGAAGAGCGAGAAATTGATCTGTAATACGCGACATATGAATTCGAAGCCGCTCTACGTCGATCACAACATAGCCAGCGGTGACATCGTTGGAAGGAACATGATTGGCCAATTTTTTTAACGCATAGTGTGGAACATCGAGCCGTTCCGCCATCGTGAGAAACGTTCTTCTCAAGTCATGAATTAGAAATGGACAGTTACTCTTCGCTCTCACCTCCGCGATCAGTGCTTTGTACCCTTTAATATGAGTCTTTCCGGTTCTTCCATGAAAGACGTATTCAGATTTTGTTCGCTGAGAGAGTCTGCGGAAAAGCAGTCGGTAAACAAACGCACTCATTGGCAGTCGGTGCTCACGGTGGTTTTTGCTGATCTCAGCTCGAATGGTGATAATACTGGCATCAAAATTAACGTCGCTCCAACGCAGTGTTGCTGCTTCATTTCGGCGCAGTCCTGTTAGAAGCATGACGAGAAGATAGTCACGAACAGTCCTGTTCTTAATTGACATCACAGCCTTATACCAATCGCGTAACTGGTGATCCTGAATGATCGTTTGACGCGGGCTGATGCGATACCAAGATTTGTTTTGAGACAACCTTCGGACAGGATTGGTTAACATTATGGCTTGTCCGTCGGCTGTTTCGTAGTGGTCCATAGCAAAGTTAAGAACGGCACGAAGAAGCTTCATTGATAAATTCGCTTGAGCTTTTCCATCACCACCATATTTATTCGGTCGGCAGAGTTCGCGGTGACGTGTCTCTATCATATTTTTTGTGATCTCCAAGATTGACTTATCTAGCCAATCTCCCAAGCAACGATTTATTACTTCGCGATAGAGGGTACGGGTGAGCGGCCGCAGAGTCCGGACACACATGTATTTATCGAAGACGCGACGCAATGTGATCACATTGTCTTCGGACTGATCAGCAGCGACAAGTTGTTTGGAGAGCGCGTTCAATATTTGCGTTGCCTCAACCCGGGCCTGATCGGGTGTCAATTCATCACAAGAGGCTATGCAGATGGAGCGATTACAGCTTTGCATTCGCCATTGAACCACGTAGAATTTTCGGCACGGAGTGACGCGAAGAAAGAAACCTGCAAGCTCGGAGTCGGCGTAGAAGGTTTGTCCGCTGAGTGGAGATTGCACTTCGTTGTCTATAAAGTGTTGAGTTAGCTTTGGCATGATGAGCTCTCCGCATAGGTCTTACTGGATCTATATTGCTCCGCGGTCGGCTGGTTGTGATAGCTGGCGGTGAATTCTCTGCTTCATCGCTGAATTCCGCCCTATAAATGAATTCCCGACTGCTGTTGGCACCGCAGCTGGTGATTCGCCTCCCCTTTTAGATTGCCTTTGTTTGATGGTAGCGAATATGGTATCACTATAAACTTTTCGATTTTGCAAAATTCCATCCTCTGTACCGCTGATAGGGTCACGAAACCACCATAACTAATGGTTACGCGCTTTCAGT
>QGNH01000792.1_pt2 | contig 18059 bp, 27 predicted proteins | sample 1735481 | NCBI WGS metagenome assembly QGNH01 (sample SAMN09239004, study PRJNA386568) | Viral metagenome, whole genome shotgun sequencing project.
ACGCCACTCACGTCGCGGCCCAGAATCGCGGGAAACGACAACGGAAAATCCTTCTGCCTCATCCCTGAACGCAGTTTCCAGTCAATCGGATTGACGCTTGCAGCGGCCGCCCCGATCAGTACCGTACTTCCGCTAATCTGCGGCTCAGGAACGTTGTCTTCAAATTTCAGCTTCTCAGGACCACCGTACTCATGAAGCACCACTGCCTTCATCGCGTATCTCCCACCCCCAGAGCTTCAGGCATATATCTGACGAGATCATACGCCGCCCCAGTCCTCATTTGAACGGAAGTCTGGCCCAACTCCCGAGTAGTCGGCTAACCTTACTTTGGGATTACTTCCCGCTTGGCCGTAATCCGCCCAGAATGGTGCCAATGCGGAGGTCATTTCCGACAAGCCGACTTCGGGACAACATCGTTGAGAGTCCCGTCCTAGGCATAACGTCCGGTTTGCCGGTCATCTGACCGCAATCGGCGGGTCGCTTGCACACCTCCCAGAAACCGTTACCGACAAGAGGGCGATGCCTTTCGATGGGCGGCGGTCGGATGGCGCCAGTCCCTGGCACGTAACTCGGCCTGTACGAAATCCAGTCACCGTTATCTACCAATTGAGCTTTAGGTCTTCGGTGTGCGGTCTTCGGTCGTCGGTCTTGGGCAAAACCCTGAGACCTAACACCTGGGACCCGAGACCTGATACAACTGTCTCCCATGTCCAAGTTCTTATTTACCATGCTGCCGGCGAACGACCTCGGCTTGCCTACTCGCCTTGTGCCCATCGCGCGCGTGCTCGCAGATCGCGGCCACGACGTCGCCGTGTTCAACCCCGCGCCGGCGCCCGCAAGATTGATCGAGGAAGCCGGGTTGAAAAATCTTCCGATGCCATCGCGGGCAATGCCCGATTCATGGACTGACTCCGCGCAAGTGAGCTCGGCCTGGGATGTGGAACAGCTATTCGGCGCTGCGTTTGGAAGTGAGGAATTTGTGCGGGCGTCTACGGCTCTCCACGTGGACTTGGTGCGTGATTTCGGTCCCGACGTTGTGGTGGATTCGTTTGGACTGTTCTCGTGCCTGGCCGCGCGCATCCTTCAGGTGCCGCTGGTTAGCGTGTTGCAGGGGAATTTTCATCCCGCGAGCGATGGGTTTGTTTGGTGGAAAGGCGAGCGGCCGGCCGGATTGCCCAGCGCGGCGGCAGCAGTCAACAAGGTCGCGGCGGAAAACGGCGTTGCGCCTGTGGTACGCTCGGTCGATCTGCTGGCAGGCGATCTTTCCCTGATCGTCGGCACGCCAGAAACGGATCCGCTGCCCGCTACCGCAGTTGTCGCTTACATCGGACCAATTGTCTGGCAGCGCGGCAATGACACGCTTCCCGACTGGGTCGCCGCGCTCGGCCGCGACAAACCTCTGATATGGGTCTACTCGGGCAATCCCAGGTATGCCGGCATTCCGACTCCTTGTGACTCGATCGTGGTGATTCGCGCGGCCATCGCGGCCTTGAGTGATGCGCCCGTGCAAGTCGTGCTGACAACGGGCTACCAGGACGTGCCGAAAGAATTTAGCACTTTGCCATCGAACTTTCATCACGCCGCCTATCTGCCAGGTCCTGCCATGGCTGAGCGCTGCGACCTGATGGTGCATCATGGTGGTCACAGCTCGGTGATGACGGGATTGTCTGCCGGCACGCCGGCGGTGATCATCCCGACCATAACGGAGCGCGAGAGCAATGCTCGCCGTCTCGTGGCATTAGGCGCGGGCGAGATTGTGTTGCCCATGGACGGTGCAGATGGCGAGAAGCACCTCGATGTGGCCGAATTCAGCGCCAAGGCGCACCGTGTGTTGAACGAGCCCGGCTATCGTAAGTCGGCGCGCCGGGTCGCCGAATCCATGCGTAAATTTGGCGGAGCCCGTGAGGCCGCGGACAGAATTGAGCGGTTTGCAGGTAGGGCCTGAAGCTTCAGGTTTATCCTCTATCTGAAACATCCGCAGAGTAGAATCGTTCTACACTCCATGCCGCTGACTCCCGGAACCCGGTTGGGACCTTACGACATTCTTGCGCCGCTCGGCGCGGGTGGCATGGGTGAGGTGTATCGCGCCACCGACACGAAACTGGGCCGCGACGTGGCGCTCAAGGTGCTGCCGCCGAGATGGCGCACGATCCCGAGCGACTGGCGCGCTTTCGTCGTGAGGCGAAGGCCCTCGCCCAACTCAACCACCCGAACATTGTCACCATCTACTCAGTCGAGGAATGCGCCGGCGTCCACTTTTTGACGATGCAGCGCGTGTTGGTTCAAGATCACACCAAATAGCAAAAGGCCGTCTGGTGACGGCCTCTGCTGTTGCGGCTCGAACGTTATTGGACCATTTCAGACCACAATCAAAAACCCAAATTCCTCGTAACCTTAATGATTGCGTTGGTTGCGGGGGGTGGATTTGAACCATTGAGCGGCCTTAAGAATGTGTAAGTTACAGATTCTTAAGTATCCTAGAAATCCCGAAAATCCAGAAGGTCAGCATCGGTAGCACAAATTAGCACAGAACTTGCTACCCAATGCTCAGTTCAATGAGCGTAGCATAGTGTCTACACAATGAGCCTCACTGATGTATTGCAGCCCGTCACAGAGACTCAGGTTCGAGACACATACGCCGCCAGCAGTGCCTCGCCTCTAGTTTTCGCACGCAATGAGGTATCTTTTCAGTACGTTGGAAACAACAATATAGACGGCATGAAGGTAATCTACTTTGCGGCTTTCTTCAATGTCGCGAGCGAGCCTCTTTTGGAGAAGGAGTTGGAGCGTTGGCTATGTGCAAACAGAAGACTTCTGGGTCAACCGGGCACCCGTGGAAAAGTAGCAGTGAGAGTCAAGTTTTATCTCCGTGGAAAATTCCATCGCAGCGGTTTTGCGACGTACATCGTGAATCGTGAAGAAGACTTGTTTCGCGCGTGGGGTGCGCGAGAAATTCATACGCCCGCGATGGAAGCCGGAAGGTGGGTTTGGACGCGGGCCAAATTTGGGTATAGTATTCCCCAGTTTGATTTTGATGCTCTTCAGCAGAGTTACCGTGACTGGCAACGAAGTGAGAGAACCGGCGATCCCGTGAGAGCAGCTAGTCTGGCTGATTTCCCGAGAGAATTCTTGCTCTCATCGGCCGTTTCCACAATTCAATTGTTTAAGAGTCTGTGAGGCATCTATGGCGAGCGAGCTAAAAGTCCGCAATCAATTCCGTGAAGTGATTCTGCAAATTCGCCTGACTTCCGGCGATGTTCCAGAGTTGCTTACGATCACCGCCACTGAAGAGATGCGCTCTGCGGTTAGCAGCCTGACAGGGCTGGACTTTGACCGCACCGTGGGAAGCGGCACTAAGATGCGGAGATATAGAGCAAGGTGGGGTAGCGAGGAGTACGCACAGGTGCTTGCTGAGTATTTCCAACACAACTTTGGTTGGAGCACTTCGCTTGTAGAAACAGAGCAGCCTTCATCCGTCCAAAGTACGCGTAAGGAAGCCGAGAGAAACGCTATGGCGGCGGCGGTTGGAGTTGGGACGAATGGCCTTAGTTACGTCTGGAGCGAATTTGTCTCCGAGGCGCGGCTTGGGAGTGGACCGGCGTTCAACCCCGTTATTGCAAGTATCGCTGGCCAACAATCCGCATTGGGTGAACTCTAATGAGCGATAACAGAATCAGCCCGCCAGCCCCCGTCCTCAAATGGTACAAATCGCCGGAGGGCATCTGCGAAGTGTACGCAAACGCCGCACACGTCACATGGACGCAAGATGATGTCCGAATCAGACTGGGTCAATTAGTGGATGATCCCGAGACCCCTAATCCAGGGCCGGAGTTTCGCGGGGCCAACGAGGAACGTGCCGCAATTACATTCCCTTGGCGGCACGCCAAGCTTCTACGCGATCAGCTCACTACCGTTATTGACGCCTTTGAAAAGGCAAACGGGCCAATCAAGATAGATGTCAAGCTACCAGCCAATATTCCATAGCAAGTTCGTCTGCTATTGAACACTTAACTTCCTGATGACCCTCTCGTACACATGCCGGGGAATGCGGATGGATCTATACGCACGCTTCGGCCCTTGGCGCTTCACAATCACAACGCCCGGCTCGTTTTCAAACATGCGCGTTATCATCTGCGGTGACCAAGCAAGCATCCTGGACACTTCGGCTACGGTGTATGGTGTTTCGTCCTTCATACTTCAATTTTGCCTCTTTCTGATGCCCTTTCCTTGCGTTCTAAGCCACGCTGTTAACAAAATGACCTGTCGAAGCTAGACCCCTAGCCTCTAGTCGCCATTAAGGATGTCTTCCAGGCTTGGGCCGTTTTTCGGCGGAGGAGCTGCAACGGCTCGCGTCCCTAGCGCGGTGAGCACCTTTATATAGTCGCGCCGTAGCTCGTTGAGCGTCTTGGACGCCGGGTGGACCTGGACCACGCCGGTTTTCTTGTTCGTGATATACGCGCCTTCCTTTTTGACCACTTCCCACGCTTGGCCGATGTCTGCCGCAATCGTGGCGGCGAGCGATAGCAGGGCGCGGTGTGCGGTGGACACCTGGATCTGTGCCCCTTCTAGCTCACTGGTTAGCCGGTCCCACTCGCGGGCGGCGCGGTCGGACAGGTTGCCGGGCTTCAAAGGCGTGCCGGGCTTCAAATTGGCGTCTTGCTTGGCTGTGCGTGGCATAAGGCTCCTAAGTTGTTGATTCTAAAACGAAATGTATTTTTGGCTGTATGGAAAAAAGGGGATGCGTGCTCCCTAAAGCGTTTGCTGTCAACATTTTGCCTCCCCCTATACCGACCATTGTCCTCTTGCTTGCGTGGCCGGGCGGCGTGCGCGACACGTCACGTCTCCACAATGACCCTCGACATTAGTTCTTCTACTACTACTTACACTGTGGCTGTGGCAGTAGTGGTGGTACTACCCGCCACAACGCCGTGGCCTGTCGGCATAAAGTAGCCGCCTAGCTTGCCGGAGCCTATCCGATGCTCCACGATGCCCTCCGCCACTGCAATCTTTAGCCAGTCGTAATACGTCTTTTGTGACGCTCCCAACTCCTGCGAGTAGACAAGACGCTCACCGGGTTTGAACCGGGCTAGCACGTTCTTTCTCAGTAGTACAGCTTTGCTTGGCGGTCCGATGTGCGGTCGCTCCATCTGTGCTGGACGGTCCACTAAGACCAACACGCCGTCTGTGTAGCTCATCCAGAATCGCTCTGCTCTGCCATTGCGCGGCAGCACGGAGTATTGGCGTGGGCTGTTTTCATCATCCATGTCTGTCTTGCTGATGAGGACCACAGTTTCTGCCTTACGCGCTAACGCCGCGCTGCCAAACAACGCATCGCGTCCGTGATAACGCTCTGAATCCTTGCCCGTCGCTGTCTTCTCTTTCGGAGCGCCAACCGTCGCAACTACGGCAACATTCCGGCGAGTTGCTACGCGCTGCAAGTCATCCAAAAGTGGCGCTACTACATTCATCTTCAACACATCAGGGAACCACATATCCAAGCCTTCGATAAACCACGCTTGCACGCCGGGCGTCCGGTCAATGCAAGCCTCCAGGACTTCGGCGGGTTTAAGTGCTTGCTGTTTTCGCGTGAGCCGGATAACGCGCTCTTTAGCATCGGAGGACAAGCCAAGAGCATTGAGTGTGCGCCTCATGCCTTTTGCGCCCCTATCGTGCATGAGCACGCGGTAGTCACGCGCCGCCGTTTTGTGTCCCCAAACCTCCGCGCCGCGCCGGACCTTCTCTAGCAAAGTCATCAGCCAATAAGTTTTCCCGGACCCAGAAGATCCGCCAATAAGAGAAATGTCCCCCGCTGGAAACCACCCCTCATGCCCGGTCCCGAGAGATTCAACAAGGTATTCGTCCACGCCGTCATCTTCGATTGGCTCCTCTTCCGTATCGTCAAATACCGGCTCGCTCTTGATGACCTTCATTATCGTGGCGGAACGGTAGTCCTCGCGCTCCAACTTTTCCCGGTACAACGGGGAAGCTAACCACGCCTCGTCAATCTTGAAAAAGTTGTTATTGAGTTTTCGAGCAAGGAAGTTGCACAGAGCCAAGTCCGCCCGGCTGTAATCGCCGTTGAAGTCGCTCAAGTCTCCGGCCATCAGCTTGCGGTATTTTTCTTCGGCATCGCTGGACGCCACTAGACCAGCGCTAGCTTTTGATTGCGTGATACCCGCAACGCGGTCGCACAGCGCGTTAATCTGTTCTTGCCGTGGCATCAGCTCCACCGGAGTCTTGCTCAAGTGCCAAGCGCTGTACGTGAAGTAGAAGCCGGATGCCTTCAATTCAATTTGCTTGCAACCGGGGATAGCGCGGACGATTGAGTCCCCCTTTTTGCCGGTGTTGACGCCGCGATACTTCTCCGGCATCTCGCCAATACAGAAGACATGGCAGCCGGTCCCGCTCGGGCTGTATTCGCTGTAGCTATCCAGGCCAATCACTATCTCGCGGGATTCAGCGGTAAATTTCCCCGTGACCGCATCGCAACACTTATCTATGTCAACGCCGAAAATGCCGTCCCCAAGCGTCATGCCAACGCCGGAAAACTGCGAGACTACCGCCGCGCACTCGGCATAGGCGTACCACGTGGCGGGATTGTTCGCCATTGCCTTGCGTCCGTTCGGCTGATATGGGACCTTGGTCTGCTTGCCGTTGACTACTTCCAGCTTCCACAGGACCCACCGGCGTTGCCCCTTTAATTCAGCGATTGAAAGGCTAGTCATGGGCCGCCCGCTCCCACAACTCATCCATCCCGCGCCCGTATTGTGCCAAGCAGTAGTCCCCGCCGCCGCTGCCCCATGTCATATGCCAATGGGTATTTTGGGGTCCGTCACCAAAGAGCGCGGGGTGTGGACTGGTATAGGCATAATGGACATCCCACAGGTCGCTGTGTTTGATAGCAAGCGCATCGTGTGTCTTCTCACAGATGCGGATGAGGAGCGAATGCCGCACGTTGTCATCGGAATCCACACCCGGCCATTCGACTAAAAAGTCAAAGCCCGGTTGCTTTGCCAGTGACCATTTCCAACCGGCCAACGTGAAGAAACGTGCCCAACGGAGTTTGAGGTACATAACTACCTTTCTGCCCGGATACGGGACGGGCTGCCCTGTTGTTTCTAAAAAGTCCAAACCTTCTTAGGCTGTGCTTGCTCTTTCGCTACCACGTCCGGCCACGGTCCCACGTGCGCCTTGTCCTCTATCGTCTTCGTGAAGTGGTCCGACCGGCAAAGCCCTTGCAAATTACTCATGAAGTAAAAGCCCGCATACTTGCTCAGCGGGTACAGCCCGCTAGCCTGTGCCTGCCGGATGGCTTCGCCTGCCGGAACAACGTGGTCTATCAGCTCCGTTACCGCGCCGCAACGCGCACAGAGCGGATACAACTTCATGGCCTTCGGCTGGACGTTGCGCTTCCATCGCTCGCTCGCATACAGGAAGGCGTAGCGCTCGCGGTCGCTATTCGTATGCTCTTTGCCTGCTCCAACCACGGGCGTATGCTGCTTGCCCGTGCTGACTGCTGGCGTGCGCTCTGCTTGGCACGCATCGCAGAAGCGGACATGATCTTCGACCTTCGTCTGACAACCGGAGCACAATCGCATTACGTTGTCCCCGGCTTGCCTTCGCCAAATATTGCGGACTCGGCTAACGCGATGGCATCCGAACCAAAGCCCATCTCACCCATGAACTTCAACCAACGCTGCTCTGTCGCTTTGCCGTCTTCCACGGAGTAGCACTCCACGAAACGCGGGCGGCTGTGCTCGCAAGTCGGTATAACGCCCATGCGTACCAAGACAAACGCTATCCCGGCAATTTCGGCCATGCTGAATCCCAGCGCTGCAAGTGCTTCTTTGTAAGTGTCCATTTTGTCCTCATTGCTCCAGGCCGTCCGGCTCAATCTCCCGCGTCCCGATGCGCGGACCATGAGCACCTAACGCCACTCGCGGCAATCTCCGCGTTGCCAATACGCTTTCAAGACACTCCCCGGCAAACACTTCCGGGTTGCATCGCGCTTCCTTCGCCGCTGCAAGCAATTCGCCATGCAATGAAGTGGGTAAATCCAGGTCCAAAGTCACTCTCATAATTCCAACGCCTCCCATGAAAAATTGTGTGACCGCCCCTTAGTTATTCAGCTTGCGGACGTGATCGTGGAAATGTTTCTTAAACGTGTCCGCGTGCTTGGTTAGCACTTCGTCCACTCCATCGCGGTCCAGCGCATTGACGTGTAAGGCCTGATGGACATGAATATGCGTTTCCCCACCACTGCCGTTTCCGTGGCGGGCCGCGTGGCTCAGATTCTCCGTGAGCTGCTTAGGCAAGATCGCCTCACCGGGCATTACCTTTGCGTTGACGGAATCGAAATTCTCAACGCCGGGGACGATGCCGCCCGCTTCAAACGCCATGACCGCTGCGAAAGTCGCCGCCGCCGCACCTGCTCCGAGTATCGGGTTACCTGCCCACTTAAAAGCATCCGTGGCCGCCGTTCGCGCATTGTCCAAACGCTTTTGGCCGTCTATAGTTCGCATCTCCATTAGGTGCTCCAGCTCTTGCTGTAGCATCTGCTTGCCCAACTGTCCGAAGGCTTGCGCCATGTTTTTACCTTCGGCTATGGACCGGGCGGCAGTGGTAGCGACGGACGTTTGCAAAGAATCCCAGGCGGATCTCACCTGATACACGGACCCCTGCAAGCTGCCCAGCTTCGTCTGTGTCTCCGTGATGGCTATTTGCTCGTCATTGAAAGCTTTTTTCTGTGTCGCGGACACCTTCGATTGAAGTGCATCAATCTGCTCCAGGTAATCGACATAGCCCGTATCCCCGCGCTTGACGCCAAGGGCCGATTGCGCCGCGTCCGCATTCTGAGCCGCCGCGATTTCCTTCTGGTACGCTTCGATCTGTTTTTTCGCGCCCTGTTCGATGTCATTGACTTTGCTGTCCAGCGCGTGCTGATCCAGGTCCATCTCCTCCCGGAGTGCTTCCCGCTTGGAAATGATTCCCAGCCGCTCCGCGTTCTGAATCGCGGATAGAGCCTGTGCATCTTGCGCTTTGGCCAGTTCGATTTCCCCAGCCGTGGCTTCGCGGTCGGCTTCCAGCCGTGCCCTTGCCGCTTCTTTGGCGGCGGATACCGTTTCCGAGTAGAACTTCAGCGTCTCGCGCATCGCCTCCATGCCGCCCTTGTCTTCGTGTGACTCTGATTGTGCCCGATGCAGAGCGATTACGTTCTCCATCAGCTTGCCGTAGGAGCGGGATAATTCCTCATTGTCTCTGGCTAACTTCTCGGCCGCCTCAGCCGCTTTTTGCTGTGCTTCCGTGCGCTCATTGCCCTTATCCACGCCAGCGGCTTTAACTCCCACGGCTGACATGTCCTGTTGCTGTCTCAGCGTGTCAAGGATTCTCTGTTGGGTGTTCCACTGCTCTTGTGCCTTCTGTAGAGCTGTGTCGGCGGCTTGTGCGCTCGCGTTGTCTCCGGCTTCCGTTGCGGCATCTTCCTCAGCGCGGTACTGTGCCATCAGATTCCAGATAGTTGACATCTTGCTCTGTACATCGGCCACGTCAACGTTGACGAGCGAGAGAACATCTTCCGGCTTCGCATTCGTGTGCTTCAGCTTGTCAATCTCGGATAGGTAACCGGCTAACTGTGCTTTTGCTGGGCCGAGATCCGCGTGGCCCATGAGCATTTGCATAAACCAGCCGTGCTCGGATTGCTTGAACGCCTCATCCGCCGTCTTGCCCATCTTTTCAATCTCGCTGATAACGTCACGCATGGTCGCGTGGTCAATCTCCGCTAACTTTTTCTCCAGGGCGGCGAAGTGCCGACCGGCTAACTCATCGGCTTTAATCTCAGCCTGTACGAGCTTCGATTGCATGTGCTCCATTGCATCCGCGCCCACATCGGCAACCTTGCGCCACGCATCGGACACCTTGCCCGCCGCTTCTTTGGTTTTCTCAAGATGGTCCATCAGGACCTTAGCGCCCACGGCGATTGCTAAGAAGGGAAACGCTGCCTCCATCGCAGCCGCAACAGGGCCGAGGCTGGAGACAAACGCGGTCACGCCACGCGGCAAGTGAATTCCAAATTCCTCACCCAACAGCATGACGCCGTGCCGTGCTTCACCCATTGAGCCAGAAGTGGAACGGCCCATCTCAGCCGCGCCGGACTTGATCTCCTGGAATGAGGACCGCGCGGACTTCGCCGCGTCCGCTAAGCCGCTTTGAAAAACGGCGGTCTTGGTTTGCAGATCAACTGACAGGGACCAAACCTGATTGCTCATTTCTTCATATCCTTTAGGCCCTCTGTGAGGGCTTCGTAATATTCTTCAAGCACTTCGTCTTGCACGGAGCGAGCCGCATTCTCCAGCCAATGCAACGCCGGTACGTGCGCGTCTCCTAATTCCTGGATCAGCCCGTAAAACGTTTCTCGGCTTGGGCCAATTCGCAAAGTAAGCGCCCCATCGCTCACCTTCGATTCACGGTGTATATCCATTTGCAGGGCACCCGTGAGACGCGGCGCGGTCTGCTTTGCCGCTTCCACAATCGGCTTGGACGCCTCCATCTCCACGTGACGAAGGAATTTTTTTACGGCACGCTTGGAGCCGTTGGTAAACGCTTCCTCCAGCTCGTCCAGCCCTTCGATATTGGTCACTATCTCCAGGTCAATATCAGCCATTTGCGAACGCCTCCGCCCATATCTCTTCCGCATCTTCAAAGCCGGAAGCCTTTAGCCGAGCTATCATCTTGTCTTTCAATTCCCGCACCATCTCCGGCGCTGTGTTGTTCGGCAGCCGGGCCATTGCTACCTGTAATCCCTTACGCGCTGCCCGCCGCCTGAACTCTCGCTCCGCCTCTTCCGGGTCCCTCTCAAAGCCCGGCAGGAAGTCAAAGGGTGTCAACGCTTCCGTCTCTGCCGAACGGTGGACATTGAAAATAGCCGCCGTCATCAGAGCCGCGTTAAATCGTGCGTGCCGGATCTTGATAGACCGCCGCTCCTCCAACGCCTCAAGCTGTGCGAGCGTCAAGCCGGTAAACTCTTCCCACGTCATCCCGTGGTCAAACCGGCACAGCGCCCAGATGTCTAACCAAGTGCGCGGGGCGTCCTCTAAAGGCCGTCCCTCTACCCGTTTGGGCTTGCAGTCCCCTTGCCCTTGGCTATACTTTCTTCCAGCGCGGCCATGCGGCGCGGGAATGCCAGCTTACAAAGCGCATAGAGCACTTCGTCCAGCGCCTCCGGGTTGAGCGTGTCACAAATGCGCGTCACGTCTCCCGGCTGTATGTCCGGGTGGTGCTTCTGTAACCCGGCCTGTAACACTGCCGGGATGTCTTTGCTCGCCAAGCTAAACCAGTCCTGTAGACTCTTGAGCGGGCGGCCTAACTTCTCTTCCGCAAGTATGACGGCGGACAATGGGAATTCAACGGTGTAGTCCCGCTCCTCCACTTTCAACAAGAGGCTTGGTATCACGGCGGACTTGATTGCGTTTGTCATGGTTCCTTCACTCCTCAGAAAATTATTGGAGCGGCTGTCATCTCCCCGAAAACAGCCGCCCCCGTTTTGCAGCTACTAAGACGCGGCAATAGTTATTCCCTGGATCGCTTCCGGTCGCATGACACGCCCATCAGTACGCCGATAGCCCAGAAGCACAATCACTCCCTGTGCTGCCAAGGTTGCGTCTTGCTGAATGACCTTCATAATCATGGCGGAGCCGCCACGATCTCCGATCAGGTAGCCTCTTTTGAAGTCCCCGAAAAGGACCGGCGTTGCGGAACGCGCCGCCGTTGGCATTGAGGCTGAGTACTCAACCGGGTAGCCGTGCAACAGGTCCACGCCGTTTTCACGCCGGAAGACAGGCTCGTACAAATTTGTCCCCACCTGTGCTGCGCGAATAATGAGTGACGTGGCGCGTTGCATGAGCCAGCTCGCGTTTTTGTGATAGGTTGCCTTGAGCGTATCCAAGACGTTCAAGGTAGCCGCGATACTCACAAGATTGCCGTTGCCGTCCGGCTCCGCCACGATGCCCGCGCCAACGTTGCCAAGCAAGCCTTGCGGTTGCCCGCTGCCCGTGCCTGAGACGAATAGCGGCTCTTCATATTCCAGAAGGGCAGTCTCCATATCGCTTAGCACAAACCGTTGGAAGTAATCGGCGTCTTGTGCAAGCTCCAAAGAGATTTCCGTCTCAGCACCGGCAGCGAAAGCTGAAAGGGTGAACTGCGAGAGAGAAGGTTGCGATGTGGCAAAGCCGGATGTTTCCGTCTTGGCCGCGAAAGCCCCACGCGTGGCCGCTTGATTGACCTTCAAGTCGGACCGGGTGGGGATGACCAAGGCCAGACGGCGGACGGCGGAATCTTGTGGTGCTAATGGCACGACCTGACCCGCAACTTCGAGCGGAATTGCGAACCCACCGGCCTGCGATGATCCTTCGTACATCGCCGCGTTTAACGTGCCGCCGCCCAGGTAACCGTCCCAAAACGCGTGGAAGTAATCACGCGAAAAAGTCTTCGGGAATATCGGCTCACCACGCTTTTCCTGATTAGGCGGACGGGCTGCGGGCCGTGAGCCATGTTTTGAAAGCTGTGCCCGTACTTCTTCCGTGCTCCGTGAGGGCGGGGCGGCCTTCGCTTTCGCCGCTGCGATTTTGGGTTTTAGGGCGCGGACCTCTTTGAGGAGGTCATCCACGCGTTGTTTTTCCCAAGATGTGAGCTGGCTTTTTTGCTCCTCAGCTTTGCGGACAAACATCTCCGCCTTGGACAACGCTTCATCGTGTTGCGCTTGCAAGTTCTTCAATTCATCGAACGGTGTTGCTGTGATCGTGGTCATAACTGCTCCTAGTTTTTAATTCGCGCTTGGTTCCGTCCGATACACCGGCGCGGCGAGCTAACGCGTACCCACGTTTTCACGCGGGAAGCTCAAACTTGTTTGGGCGGCGTGTGCGTGGACTCGCGCCACTACCGCCCTTGCTACCGACCGCCGCGCTCCCTGTGCAGCGCTCGATAGCAAACTCAATTCGCCTCCACGCGATTAACGGGCGGAGTCTTGAAGTCGTTTTCAAGCCAATGCTCCACACGGCCAACCGCCGATTCCATGAGACGAACAAAAACTTGTGCGAGCGCCTTCTCCACCGCTTCGTCCAGTTCGACAGCGAACGCAATCCGTGGTGTGGCATGGGCAAAGCCAACCAGCGCCACAAAATCCTCACGCTTTGCTAGGTCCTCTAATGAGCCGGTTAGGACTGCCATCTCAAAGCGGCGCTGTGTTGCATCGCCGGTAATGACGATGAGAAGCGGGCACTCTGATGCGAGCTGTTGGAATCTACCGTCCATTGCCCGCCTCAATATTCGTGTCCCCGGAAACCAGCGCCAGCAGCTCAGACTCCCAGACCCGCGTAAGCCGCCCAATCTTGACGCGCTTTAACTTGCCAATCGTCCACCACCACCGAATTGTGGAAGGGCGGACGGCAAGCAACTCAGCGGCGGATTCCGCGCCTAGCAGCCGGTCTGTCGTGGTCTTGTTTAACGTCCTCATGCTGACTCCCTTTAGCGTTAACAACTAACTCGTCCCGTTAATGAATCCTTTACGACATCCCGATACTATGGTATGGTTCTAGGTATGTCACGTGACCCATTACAGACCGTTACATTACCCATCGTGGTAGAAGCCGAAAAACACGATGAAATTGACGGGACAGCTACTCTTTTTCCGTCAGCCAACCGCACCACCGTCGCGGGTCTGAGGGTTGTTACAAAGGCTGACATCTGGCAACGGCTAGAGAAGTGGAAACGGTCCCAACCGGAAATACGGAGGCTGTGTGGTGGAATATTGGCAATGCGGTTAGCTTACGACGCCAGGGACGAAGCGGCCTTTAGACGTGCATTAGAAAACGTATGGAAGTGGGTGCCCCATTTCGGCAAGGCAACGGTCAGGCCGCTGAAAAACGAGGAAATGTGGCGGGGAACGAACGGGATTTACTCCGGTCTCATGGCGAATCTGCTACAAAGTTCCCGCTTGATTTTCCTGCACACGAACACAGACCGGCAACCGCTCCGACCTAGTTTATTCTGTCCAAACTGGGAAACAGCCGCATTCGCATTTATCGGCAGTGGCTTCGTTCGTGAGTGCCCGAAATGTCACGAAATTTTCATTCCAAAGAGCGAGAATCAGGACTATTGCATACCGGCGCACGGCGTAGCACATCGGACGGCCCGGTCCCGAGCGCGGGCTAAACAACGTGCGGACGAGAAGAAGACAGAGAAGGCCCAAAAAGCCTTGCGACGTGGAAAGAGATAGTCATGCGTAAACTCTGCATTTTTGGCAGTCACCACGAATTTCAAATGGATTCTCCAATGGACTCCAACTTCAACCAACGGCTCCGGGAACTCATCCGGGACCATCAGGTTGATTGCATTCTGGAAGAGGCAACGGGGCTTCCTGAGAAGTTATGTGTCGAGTTATTGGCTGATGAACTAGGTATCCGCTGGATGAATATGGACCTGACTGCGGAGCAACGGAAACACGTACCGGATTCGGCCTTGACCGGCAAGTACGACACGCTGCAAGACCTGACATTACATTCCTACCGTGAGAGTGCGTGGGTAGCGAACATCTCCGAAGCTGTGGTCAATTCGGGGCTGGTAATCGTGGGTATGTGCCATCTGCTGAGCGTGGGCGAGAAGTTCCGTGGATTAGATTTTGAGGTTGAGGCGCACCTTTATGACCCGAATCGCATATACGATTGGACGGGACGCCCAAGAATTTAGCCGGACGGGGAGGGCGAAGCACTCACAACGCTGCCAACGCTTCCCGCATGTCCTCAAGAGTATCCGCTATTCCATCCAACTTGAAGTCTGGGGGGTGGGTTCTTTGTACAAGTGTGGGGGGTGCCGGTGGTAATGGCCCAGTAACCACTCGGTCGGAATCTGGAGCCGCCGCAACGTCCAGGCGATGATTGGCACATGAGCACCTTACGGAAATTCGACATGCTAACCGGCGAGACACTGGTCACGTACCCCACTAAGCCTCTCTTTCGGCGCTCACGGAATGGAGTGCTGGTCATGGCGCGGAACACGCGGGCAGATAAAGGCACGTGCTGTCAGCGGGCGGGGCGGTTGCTCGTCATGGCGGCGCGACAATAAAAAGGGACCTCAGGCAGAGGTCCCTTCCAGCTCTGGCGCTCTACCAGCTTTCTCCCGCCCGAAACGCCCGAGCGAGAGTGTCAGGAAGCCCGGCGGGCCTCCAGTTCGTATCCCCGGATAGCGATACCTTGGCGGAAGACGGATAGTATGTGGATGGCCTCGTTTGAGGCCCGGAGAGCCGATTCGTAGTTGCGGACTTCGAGGAATAGGTTTACACAGGTTAGCTTGCTGGTTAAATCGTGACCCAGGCGGGCCAAAACGGATGGCATCAAATCCCTGACTTCGGTTTCCATGGGACCTCTGTATTGAGGCTACCACAGAAACGGCGTAAGCGTATGATTCTATTGGTAGTTAGGTCCATTTACCACGCCTATTTAGCAGGGCCCGAATACAGGTCCCCTCTTGTGTTTCCACAGGGCCTCTGGGGAATAGTCCTCCCCGCCCGCACCCAGGATTACCGTTGAGGCTGTTCCGTTTTACGGCCCGCAAAGCGCGGCCAAGGCTTGCTCTATAATTGCCGTCGCCAATCGGGGGATGCCGGAGCGTGAGGGGTGAAGTGCGGTCCCCGGTCCGGCATTCCCGGTTGGCGTTATAGCTGTTCGCGCCCCTCAATGACAGCGAGGCGGTAGCATTCTTTGTGGACGGCGCGGCCTTGCGAATCCGTTACGCAATTTTCCCGTGAGCAGGGCTTACCGCAGTGTGGGCAGATGGGCAGGGGGGTTGGATGTGCCACAGTGCCGAACAATATACCACACGGGCCGCGTGTGCTAGCCCTTGCCCTTCTTAGCCCACGTCCCCGTAACCAGCGAGTCTAGCCGGTCCTGCCGCCGCTTCATCCATTTCGAGTAAGCAGCTTTACACCGTGAATCGTGACTGAATATCCAACCAACGCTTTATGTCGCTGTCTTTCGGTTCTCTCGTTCCTGCCAGTGCGCCCTTGAATCTCTTGCGGTCATCTGGCGAAAGCACATTGCGGAGCCGCCTTCGTGTGTCTCGGGGAAATAGTTCGGTCATCCGCTTCTCGGCTATTGTGCCGTGATGTCCAGGTTTATCGTAAAAGGAGGGGCCGCACACTGGACAAGTGACGCTGAATTGCCTGACCACGCCGCACACAGTTGGTTCGGGGATGCCAATCTCCATAATCTCGACCATCGGGCCGAGAAAAACTTCTTTGCCGCATTTCGGACAATCTACCAATGTGACGCCCATTATGTTTTCTTCCATGTCCCCACGACAAGGTTGTCTGCCCTACCACGCGGCTTTGATGGCCGCGTCCGTCTTGTGCTGGCGCACCTTGCCCCACTCATGCGAGTAGAATTTTGCAACCACGGCAACCGTATTGCCGAGCGTGGCGGCCACGTCCTCAAAGCTGGCACCATGCCGAATCATCTCAATGGCTAGTGTGTGGCGGAATTTATGGCTAGTCGCGTTCGGCAAGCCCGCTTTATCTAGCAGCGTCCGCATGTACCGCTGGAAATACTTCTCTGAAACGGCCCGCTTCTGCTCGTCCGATGCGGGACCATCCCCGGCGTAATTCCAGAATACGTAACGCGGATTCCCATTCAACACGGCCACAAGTTCCTTGCCGACATCGGGCGGGACCACGTTGTCAATTGGCTGTAGATGAGCTTTCTTGGATGTCTTCTGCCGCGAGCGCAAATGGATTCTGTATTGTCCCTTTGCGTGTTGGATATGCGAACGCTCCAGGCAGCAAGCGTCAATCATGGCAAGCCCGGCGAAGCGCATGAGCTGGACAAGCGCCCGCATCTTGCGCTCCATCTCTTTAGACCATCCACAGAGCGGAATGGCCTTGAGGATCTGGGCGTACTCTTCCGCTGTGAAGCCGGACACTTGCTCCGTTTTTCCCTTAATGCTCTTCCACGCCTTCGTAGGATTCTTGGGCAGCACTCCAGCATTTTCAAAATAGCGAAAGAAGGACTTCACCCGCGATTGATTGTTGCGGAGCGCGTGCGTGGTCTTAAAGAAGTCCGTCCAGGGCCACGTAGAGATATGCGTTAGGTCCACGTCCTCCAGGTAGAAGATTCCCGCTTTTTCGCAGAATGCTAGGATGCGGTCTACGCTCTTCTGTAGCTTGGAAAGGGACGGCGTTTCTAACCCGTCGTTTTTCTTCGCCGCCATGAAAAGCTTAACGGCATCCTCAACGGGCGTGCGCTTCTCTTCGTCCGGGTCCGGCTTGCGCCCGGCTAATTGGTCCTCCAGGCGGCGCTTGTTCTCTTCTGCCTCCGCCCATGACCGCGTGCCCGCCTTGCGCCTGTGTTGCTTGCCGCCCTGGGTCCAGCGGAAATGCTTGCGGCAATTGCAACGCTTGGAAAACTCGTCCCCGGCATATTTGCAGTCTGCCGCGTGCCGGACAAAGATCGTGATTAGCGGAGCCGTGCTCATTTGGTCCCCAGAGCTGCAAGCACTTCTGCGGTAAGGTCTGTGGCAAGGTTCTTAGCCTCACATTGCCCGTGGCCCGCGCCGTACTTAGCGTCTTCCGTTGTTCCGATGAATTCGAGTTTCCCGTTGTTCTCTGCTTTCTTGAAGGACCAAAGCTGGAGCGCAACTTGTGGGGACCCGTAGCCGCCCATCGCATTACGTGAGCGGAACACGTAGCAGAGGTTATACGCGCCCTCAATGAAAGCGTTGGCCCTCTTTGTTGGCTTGGTCTGTTCCACACTGAGGAGCACGAAGGAATCCGGGTCATTCATCTGTGCCCGGATGAGCGGCACCGTGCTAACGGCCTGTTGTACGGCGGGATTGGTCTGTGCGAATGCCGGGCTAACCAGCATCGCGGCGGCTAGAGTAAGCAGGCAAAGTGTGTGTTTCATTTGCCCACGGTAGCGCAAAATTAGCACAAATTCTAGCTATCTTTGGTAACCAAAAGAAAAACCCGCTGTTTACGCGGGTTTTGTGAGGCTTAGATTTGGTTGCGGGGGGTGGAT
>QGNH01001315.1_pt1 | contig 18056 bp, 19 predicted proteins | sample 1735481 | NCBI WGS metagenome assembly QGNH01 (sample SAMN09239004, study PRJNA386568) | Viral metagenome, whole genome shotgun sequencing project.
GAAAGACGTTCCATCTCAAATTGTTGTTGAGCGTGAAAAAGCGAGCAGCTCGATAGTATTAAACATATAAATATGGGAAGGAATGAGCGCATATTTGCTATAACACCGTTAAATTATTACTTACTGATACGTTATTTCCTGAAGAATCGATACATACATTTCCTCCAGTAAAAATCGTTCCAGCACCTGTAAATACATTAGTATTTGATGAATTAACACTATTTGATGATGCTATGATGGAAGTACCAGCGCCTATTGATAGTACAGATGCTGTCCCTGATTCTAAAGAACTGCCACTAAGAATAACTGATCCGGTTCCTGCTGTAGTAATACAATTTGTATTAATAGCGGATACATTGCATAGAGTTGAAGTTACAATCATCGATCCTGTGCCTGTTGTGCTCAATGGGAAAAATATGGTTGATGCAAATATTCCAATTCCTGAAGCCGAGACTGTAGAGGGAGTTAAAGAATTTCCTGAATTTGCAAGATTAGAACTATAAATTGAAATTCCCCCTAACGCGGAACTTGAAAAATAACTAATTCCTGTCGTTGAAATATTACCTTGGCAAGAAAACAGCCCTATTCCTGAATTAATATTCGAATTTGTAAAACTTATCGCCGTATTATTTGTGCAAAAAATAGTACAATTTACTAGTCTCAATAAAATAAAATTTGAACCAGAAAAATCTATACAAAAATCTGAATTGGTTTGCAAAACCACATTCGAAATCGTTATAGATCCAGCTGAATCTGCGGTACATTTACCCAAAATGGTAACATTCGGAGTATAAGAATCGCATGTATATGCTGTTATATTGACTCCAGCTTTTAATTGTAGATCTTCTGTATAAGTGCCAGGAAGAAGAAATATCGTGTCTCCTGCGGTTGCCGATGCTAAAGCTCCCGTAATTGTGGTATGAGTACCATTAAAACCCAAAGGATCGACAATCCATCGTGCTGATGACATTGGATTAACATTTAATAAATGACTCCCTGCAACGACCGTTGAGAACTTAGCAGAACCTTGCTCGTTTATATGGCCGACTAATTGAATATTACCGACATTTGGTGTAACAAGTGTTCCCACATCATCAGACAATGTTAAAATATCTCCGACGGCTGACCCTAAAAGGGGAACCCAATGTGCAAATACCGATCCACTTGCACTCGCGAAATTTAAAAGGAACCATTCTGCATTATTATTGGATGTGTCTAACCATCTTTGGCCCACCATATATGCATTATTAATACCATCCAAGGTTGTGGGAGCGCGATCTTTAATAACCGTAATAAACGGAGCAGTTGAAGTACGGGCTGCTAAGGTATCTACTGATTGAGATATTGGGGCTGTCATGATATATAATTTTCCTTATTATATTTGGTATATAATATTTCCTACATAATTAAAACTTGTATTTGCAATTTGAAATCCTCCAAAATTACCCGCTGATCCAGTAGCAAAAATAATCATAGTAGTAGTATTAGTATTACCTTCTAAATTGATCATAGTCGTTCCAGTTGGCCAAATAAGAGCTGCTCCCCCTACACCTAATATAGTTCCAACGGGGGCAACATTTGATGAGTTAATTGTAAAAGGCAAACCTCCAATTGTAATATTTCCGGTGCCTGTAGCAGCTGTTCCAACAACTTGAAATTGACATTGGACCAAATTCCCAATTCTTGTGTACGAGCCAACCTGTGCTATATATGTCGTAGTTCCAGTAGTGGTGCTTCCATACCATGTCGGAGTAAATGTACCTATCGCATAATTATTTATAAAATTAGTTCCATTAAAAGTAATCCCAGCAGTAGAACCTGGAGAAGCCCCAATTCCTAATCCTGAAATTTGAGGATATGCAGAATACGACGGTAATGCCCCCGTTCCGCCACTTATTAAGACGCTACCCGTAGCTACGTCCGCAACTGATTGGAATGCACCTGTTGTGGTAGTTCCACCGCAAACAAGAGAATAAGCTGGTTGCGTTGTGTTTCCAGTACCACCACCAGCCACCACAGCCGTTCCAAATACTGGGTCCGATGATGAACCTTGAGATATTAATGGAACTCCGCTAGTTCCTGAAGGAGCTACAGAAGTAATCGCATTAGTAGCTCCGCCCACTAAAACATCATGTTGAGTTACTGCGCTTCCTGAGATAGCAGTTCCATTGCCGGATAAAACCCCAGTAATAGAAGTAGAAAGAGTAATAGCTGGTGTAGTAGTTGCATTGGCTACAGTCCCTGCAAATCCATTAGCTGAAGCGACAGATACTGAAGTTACGGTGCCTGAAGTAGCTGGACTTGCCCATGATGGAGGGGAACCTGTAGTTGCAGTAAGTATTTGACCTGTTGTCCCATCCGCTAGTATAGAAGGAACTCCTCCTGCGCTCGTAATCAAGACGCCATTATTTGCTGTAGATAGCCCCGACACAGTATTTGCAGCTGATGAATATAGAACTTGATTGATTGTAGTTGTTGCCGGGTATGCTGCTGTACTAAATGCAGGATCAGCACTTGATCCACCGGATTGCAATACTTGGCCTGCGGTTGCTGTAGGTCCCACTCCTACTATAGAACTTGTCCCTTCGCCAATCAAAACTCCATGTGCCGTATAGGTTGCTGGGGAATATGGTCCAATCAACGAAATCACAGGTGTTGTAGTTCCTGTAGCGACCGAAACTTGGTTAGCCGTTCCAGAAACGCTCGTAACAGTTCCCGAAGTTGCTGGAGAAACCCAAGAAGGAGGAGAGCCAGTCGTTGCTGTTAATATCTGACCTGTTGTCCCATCGGGAAGGACTGACGGAACTCCAGTAGTACTCGTAATTAATACTCCATTATTTGCTGTCGATAAACCAGTTATGGTATTAGCAGATGAGGAATAAAGGAGTTGATTAATCGTTGTCGTAGATGGATAAGTTGCTGTTGAATAGGCAGGATCTGCGCTTGCTCCTGCTGATTGTAATACTTGGCCTGCTGTTGCTGTTGTAGCGAGCTGAGTAAGAGTAGTAGTTCCCGCACCGACTTGAAGAGCATGATTTGTCAATCCCGTGAGCTGAATAGTTTCCGTAGCTGCACTTCCAACAGATGTAATACTTCCAGATCCAAGAATATTAAAATTATTTGCCGACGGTGATTCTTGTCCTCCGGAATTTCCAGTAACTGTCAGAATTGCTCCAGCCGCTGAATTCACTTGGAACGATGGATCGGCAGATATTCCATTCGATGTGAGGACGAATCCTGCTGTAGAAGGAGAGACACTGGTTATCGTGGCTGTACCGGCGCCGACTAAAACATCATGATTAGTTAGTCCCGTTAATTCTGTAGTAAGAGTGCTTGTTCCAGGAGTTCCAACAACGGTAATACTACCCGTCCCCACAACGTTGATATTGCTCGCGGTTGGTGGTACGGGACCGCCAGAGTTTCCGGTGAGTGTCGAAACAACCGATGTTCCGTCACCTTTTACATTTAGAATTCCAGCTTGTGACATATACCACTTCTTTTGAGGTTATTTACGCATCTTGCATTTTGGCGAATTCATTCTTCTTCAACAGAATTGCCAAGTTAGCTAATTTCTTCTCCAATATCTTGATCATTTGCTCATTGTTGCTTGACCTTAGAACTGCATTTGACCCATCGAGAGCTATGCTATCCATTCTACTGGAAATCGATCGTTGAACTGATTCCATAGATCCGGGAGATCCGATCATTTCGACTTTGGTGTTGTCCATATATGTGACAACCTGATCTTTTACATCTGCAACTTCATTTTCGATCTGCTTCCGCAATGATGCAACCATGTAGTTGGTGTCTTTTTTATGCCCATCTAAACCAATTTGAGTTGTAGTCAACGCGCGAGAGGTGATTTGATGTGCATCAGATACTTGTTGGAGTTTCTCATCTAAATCTTGATGTTTCTTCGTTCCTTTTTCACTTAATTTGTATAAGGAAGCAATCTCACCATGAAAATAATCAACAGCGTTATGGAGTGGTTGAAGTGCAGAAGTTAGAGATTCATTCTTTGCATATTCCTGTAAAGCAGAAAGGGCAGTCAAATGTCTTTCTTCAATTTTAGAAGATAATTCAGCTTTAGATTTTATATGTTCATTATAAGCGTAAGAAATGTCTTTTTCACTCTCCGTCATACGTTGATCGATGACTTGAAGATTCTTACTTATTTCCTGTTTCGCAGATAAATGTGAATTATTAACACTAACGATAAGATCATAGGCATCTTTTAACCCTTTTCTAAGGGCTACATTTTCTGAAGATAAAAGATCTAGCGTTTTGAGAATAACTTCAAATTGATCAAGAACTTTATCATAAGACTGAATACGTTCGATAATTGCTGAATACTTCTTCTCCATTTCATTGAAACGTTCTTCCGGACTTAATTCTTTAGCAATCCCAAACATTCCTGGAGTTCTCATTAATCACCCTAAGCATTCAATATATACTGCACCCATTGTCGGAGCCGTGCTTTGTTTTACATAAAATTGCGTATTGATAGCAAAAACCAATCCCGGAATATTCCCAAACCGGTTGGTTGTAACGTCAAATAGTTTAAAGGAATGCGCTGGGACAAATAATTGATTATTCGCTCCATCATCGCTGAAAAAAACATCTCCATCGGTATTATTCGTGAAACAAATTAAACGCACAGGGAACGTAAAAGGCGTTCCTACTGGCGCATAAGTTCCAGAAATACCACCAAATGCTACAGATCTGATAGTATCGATCACTATTACTGATTTGCTCATTTAAAACCCTTAGTTATCAATTTACTATCATGTATGAAACTACTGATACGTCAGTCGTAGCGAGTGATGTGGCAGCAGCTGTTAAGGCGGCATTGATAACAAATGAAGTTCCAGCAGTTATTGTACCAACTGAAAGTACTCCCAATGCCGCAGCTCCTGTTGCTCCAACACTTTGTCGAGACAAGTAAATCAATGAACTTGCAGTTACCGCAGTTGTTGCGACTGTCGCTGTACCACCAACAAGAGTTACTGATCCAAATGAGTTTGCTCCAGCAGATGTGGTTGAACCAACGCTCGTGCTGAGGATTTTATTTCCAGCAGTTCCTAGCACCAAGTTACCATTCGTTGCTGTAATGGCACCTAATGTAGCAGTAAGTGTTGTGGCAGCTGTAATTGAAGATGTCCCAGAAACAGCTCCAGTAAGACCAATTCCCCCCGATCCAGCTTGTACAGTTGTAGTAGATGTTGTATTGGTTGATCCAAGAGTTACAGTTTTAGCAGCGGCGCCTGTACCTAAACTCACAGTTGTTATCGCAGCATCTGTAGAAACTCCCAATGCTCCAGTTCCTGAATTAACTGTGAGAGCTCCATTCGTTGCGGTCACATGTAAAGCTCCAGATCCTGATTGAAGTGTAGTAGCTGATGTAGAATTAGTTGATCCGAGTGTTAATCCTTTTACCGCAGCTCCAGTCGCAATCGCCACAGTAGTAGCAGAAGCATCGTCACTGATTGAGAGGTTACCAGTTCCTGAGATGATATCAGTAGTTCCACCATGGGAATTTACAATGATATTTCCTGAACCTGATTGTAGAGTAAGTGCTGCGGCTCCTGTTGACGATCCAACAGTTACTAAGTTTGCTGCTGCATCATTAGCAATTCCGACTGTATTACCCGCTCCAACTAAGGAGAAATTTCCAGCTCCTGTAGTAACAGTTAATGCTCCAGATGATCCACCAAGATTCGTAGCAGCAGTTCCCGTATGGTTAATATTTGCCGTTCCAACTTGTGTCAACGCACCAAGTGTAGTAAGGCTTGTCACTCCAAGCGTTCCAGAAAGCAGTACGTTACCTGTAAGGGTCGTGGCACCATCAACAGTAAGCGTAGTTCCCACTTCCAATGATCCTGGCGTCAATATTGCGGCTGGGAGAGTCAATGTGATTGAACTTCCTGCTCCTGTAGTTGTGATTTCACCTGCGGTGCCGAGTAGATTAATATTGCCAACTGACGGCGCGATCGCTCCTCCGGAATCAGCTGTCAGGGTATCCAAAGTTCCGGCTGCTGCGCCTGAAATCGTCCATACTGCGGTTAGTAAGCCTGCGCTTGATGTAAGGGAGGTAAGGATGTATGAAGTATTCGCAACGGTGTCGATCCAAAGTTGACCAGGCTTAATTGGACCATAGGGTCCTCGAATGTCTTGTACTGTAGGAGCGCGAACGGTCACGATTGGGACAATTCCAGCGGCTCCTGTGGTTGCGCCGGCCGATAAAACAGAATCTAATCGATTTGAGACAGGTGATGTCATAAAAACTCCTATATATTAAATAAAAATTTACATTACAGCAGGATATTGTAAAAGAAATATTTCATTAACCTAGGGGTTAGCCCCTTATATATGGGGTTGAACTGTCTGGGATTTCCGGAAGGTTGCTCAAAAAATGATTCGGACTGACGCATAAATCGAAGAATATCCATAATGTAAAGAAATGGTAAATATTAACATTTTACCTGTGAGAATATCGCACATATTTTAACATTTGGATTATGGCGACTTTAACAACTGGAGGAGAAGTGATGGAAAATGACAATCTTGGAGTCATAATAGCAATCAGTTTTGGTATGTTTACGATTGTTGCTTCAATGGTAACCATGCTTCTTTGGACACGAACGGAAGCCAATAGCGATCGACGTTATCATAATGATTCGCTTTCTAATTTGAAGAAGGATTTGGATAATATTCATCGTAGAATAAATGGATTGGGGAAAAGAAAATGACTTGGGCACAGATTCTGACAGTCGTCGGAGCTAACTTAGCAGCTCTCCTCACATTTATGGGGATGTCGATCGCTTTGATTATCCATATGAATCGTAGGATTGATTCTATGTATGAAATACCTGTGAAGAGGAAAAGGAGGAAGAAATGAGCATTTCTCTGATCATAATGATCATTATATTTTTCATTGTGCAAATAATCGAAGAAAAACCATTAGATTTGGATAAATTGGATGAGGAAGATTATTAATTGCTTTCTCTGATTTCTTTATCTGCTTCTGCTTTTTTCTGAAGTGCTATAAGCATTTTAGGAGCTTTATCATATGCACCATCTTTAATAATCCGCATGATCTTTTCCTTTATTCCTATCCATTTTGGATCAGTCAAAAGTTTACCGCTAATTTTTCCTAACGCTTGTTTTCCAAAGTAAGCTCCAAATCCACCTTTTACCGCTGTTTCAAGATCATGACCTGTCATTAATGAAATCAATGCATAACCTACAGGTCCACCCTTATTCGCATAATCTAATATTTTAGAAGGGGATACATCCTTAGCAAATTTCTTATATGCTCCATAAAGTTTATCCATATTGTCGAAATCACGGCCTAATTTGGGAGAACTGCCATATATTCCTTTCTTAACTGCATCTTGAGCCTCTTTGATAAGACGGCCTTTTCCTGATTGTTTAATAGATTTCCAATTCACTGTTTTGCCCATTTGCTTTTGGAGAGCCATTAGATTTTCTACATTCATATCGGGTTTTATTTTGATTCCATTTATAGCTTCATTGAGGAATTTCACTACATCTTTAGATTCAGAAACCAATGCTGGAGATTTTTCTATTTCCGTTACTACATTTTCAAGTCCATTAATTACTCCTCTTTTCGAAATTGGATTGAGAGGAATCTTTGATCCAGCTTCAAAAAGCTCTTGATATTTAGGAGATGCTAGATTTTCAGCAAATTTGATTCCCTCTTGAGCTGTCTTACCTAATTTTGCAGCTTTTTCAAGCGCATATTGAGTTACTTTTCCATGTTTGAATGGCGCTAGAGCTTCTTCAGCTATCCCAAGACTTTTACCTACATCATAAATTTCTTTATATTTGCCTTTTAAAAAAGGAGTAAGCTTTCCGCCTACCTTCCCAAGAACTTTCCCAGCAGCTTTTAAAGGTCCTCCAATCGGAGAAAATAAACCCATTACCATAGATAAATTTTCATCATATTCTTTCTCTTGATCATTTTTAGGAGCGGCACTTGGAACAAATTCAAATGCCTTTTCTCTTAATCTTTTGGATGTCAGAGGATGTTCACCTACAAATAAGGATGCAAGATCACCAAGCCCTCCTGCTAATGCTGTTCCTGTGGTAATAGCATCAGGTAATAGACCTCGACCTTCTGGAGCTCGTGAGCTGGTAAATTCTTTAAAGGTGGCAGGGAATTGACTTTTACGTTGTTTAGGACTTTCCAAAAATGAAAGAGGATCTGATCCCATTGCTTGTTGATTATTGGATGCTGAAGTATCAGAAGAATCAAGAAAAGATAGAGGATCGTTGTTCATTAAAATTCATACTCCCTAGACAAGATTTCTCGGACCTTTTCTTTATCTTTGTATGTGTTGAAAAGTTGTTGAGCTTTCTTTTTGTGTTCAGGATTATTTGAATCAAAGCGCATGGATTTTTTCTTATTAATAGATCCAGTTCCTTGCTGTAATGTCGTAGATAATACTTTCTCAATACCATTAAGAGCGCCTTCAAGATCGGCCTGTTTTGCATTCGGATTTGTGATAGTTTTTGAATATTCCTCAAATTCTCGTTGGTTTCTGATTGGAACCCCAGCGGCGACTAAAGGAATTAAGGAACGACCCAATTGTTCTAATTCCGCGCGTTTCTTTGTCGTCTCGCCTCCCAGTAATCCTTGAATCCAATTTGTAGGGCCTGCGCTCGAGATCAAGCCTCTCATTTGCTCAATAGTTCCTAAACCTGCTTCAAGAGCACTTGCCTTTTCAAGCTGCTTATCTACTTTAGTCCCGGCAAGTTTTTTTGCCATTTCGGAATGAAGATCAATAGACTTGGAAACACCTGAGCCAAATCCCCCACCCAATCCTCTTGCCAACTGAGTGCCAAAACTTGGAGCTTCTGGTAATATTTCTTTAAACATTTGTAACTCCTTCAATACCTTTAAAACAATCCGCCAAGACCAAATCCAATACCTTGTCCTATTCCACCAGCTGCACTACCGAGTAGTTCTTGCCAAAATGGCTTTTTTTTCGGTATTAGGTAATTATCACTTAAATTTGTTCCAAGAAGTTTTCCGCCAATTCCTAATAATTGTTCGATCGCATTCTGCTGAAGCCCCATCCGCTTCCCCTGCAATCGTTCCGCAAGATCAGTACCAGCATTAGTAACGGTATTCTGAAAGCCAGATGAGCGACGAGCTCCTGATCCCATTCTGCTGAATCGTGAGGCTAAGCCGCCTTGTAGTTCTTGGAATTGACGTTGGGCCGGAGCTTCGAGTTGCTCGAATTGAGACTGATCGCCTGAGGCTAGGCCTGAGAGATTTTGAAGTCCCGCGCCAATCCCCTTTTGCGAGCCGCCCATGAGTTGTTGGAAAAGAGACATTTGCTCTGGAGAAAGATTGGGTGAAGAAATTTGTTGATAGCCGGTTTTATCCAAGCCTTTGATTTTCCCACTAGAACCATATCCCATCCCGCCTGCTAAACTGCTCATGTCAACCTCTTTTTGATTATGTTAACACTATCAAGAAATTTATGGGATTAAAGAAATGATTCGGACTTACGCAAAACTAGACTGTCGCATTATAATACAGTCATGAAACTTTATCCATACCAGCAAGAAATTGTAAAAGAGTCGCTCGAATATCTTTCTTCACATGATGAATTGATGATTGTCATTCCTACAGGTGGAGGGAAAACTGTGGTTTTTTCTCATATTGTTAAATATATGAAATTGAAAACTCTTATTGTTGCTCATACAACTGAATTAATCAACCAATGCAGAAAAACATTAGAAAAATTGAATGTTAAAAACGTTGAAGTAATGACAATTCAATCCTGCTACATGAACTTGGGAAAAATTAAACATTTTGATTTTCTCATTATTGATGAATGCCATCGATCATGTTCCGTTTCTTATCTGAAGTTGATCGAACAATTCAAAAATAAAAAACTATTAGGCGTTACGGCTTCTCCATTTCGGTCCGATGGTCAATGGCTTTTGGGTATATACAAGCATAAGATTTGTTCTATGAATCTAATTGAAATGATCGAACACGGGTTTTTATGTGATTTTGAAGGATATCGAGTCAAAACACAATGTTCATTGAAAGAGGTAAAGACTGCGAAAGGTGACTTCGCTGCCTCTAGCTTGGCTGCGGTAGTCAATACATCAAATAGAAATGAGTTGATAGTGAAAGAATATATTCATTTAGCTAACGGAGAAAAGACAATTTGCTTCTGTGTCAACATTGATCATTGCGAAGCCTTAACTAAAGAATTTCAGAAGAATAATATCAATGCAGTTTCCGTTCACGGTAAAATATCGCGAGGAGAAAGAGAAAAAATAATCAGAAACTTTAAAGAAGGGGAAATTACGATTCTTGTGAATTGTTATCTTCTAACTGAAGGTTTTGATGAACCATCCGTCACATGTTTACTTCTTGCACGCCCTACTATGTCTAAAGTTCTTTATATGCAAATGATAGGGAGAGGAAGCAGAATTTTCCCAGGGAAAACTATTTGTAAGGTTATAGAATTTACCGATAATAATTACGATGTTTCAAATATCGAAGAAATCATTTTCCCATCGAGGACACATACTATTACACGTAATCGAATAAGAAATGGTGAAAAAATTTCAGATTATTACAAGTCAGAAAAAGCTATTTTTGAATCCACTGGATATATTGAAGTCGAGAAATTTAAAGTAATTCAACCTTCATTTTATTATAAGCTAGCGACTAATTGGCAAAAAAAATTTCTTGAGAAAATGAAAATCGAATTCGCAGAGACTATTACAGAATATGAAGCAAACAATCTTATTATGAAATTAACAAACTAATTCACGAGATCTACAATGCCTAAACCTATGTTATTAGAACAAAGAATGATCCTAGAAAAATACAAAGATTCTGACCTTACAAGCTCAGAAATTGGAGCAATGGCAGGTATTTTCTACAAAACTGCCTCAGCTGAATATAAAAAATTTGGTGGTCGTGCTGTTTATAATGCTCAAATTGCCCATGATATTGTCTTAGAGAATATGAAAAGAAGAACTCCCGGTTCTTCTGCTAAGAGACTGACTCTTGATGATTTAAAACTAATTGAAAAATATAAAGATTCAGAATTATCTGGAGCTGAAATCGGCTTAAAAATCGGAAGACATAAAAATGTTATTAATCGAGCTTATAGAATTTTTAAAACTAGAAAAGAATTTAACGCTGATCTAGCCTACAAATTGACCTTAAGCAAAAAAGAAGAACATAATGAAAAAAAGAGAAAATGGATTAAGAATCAAACCGAGGGTTCTGATTATATTTCTCAAGTAGATACAGACGTTCTCGGTTCATATGTCCATATTCTAGAGGAAAAAAAACTTCACAATCCCCCAACGCATTCAGGATCTAATCTACCTAGATTTCCATTAAAAATATGGGTAGATCGTTATAAAGAAGAGAAAGCACCCTTTCGAGCTAATTGGAAAAAAGAAAAAAGATATTTTGAACATTGGTTAACTCTCTTTGGCGAGAAAATAGCTATTGATATTACTGCGGCCGAAATTGAACATGCAGCCGATCTGCTTTTGCACAAAAAAAAGGAGAAAACTGGAAAAACTTTAAGCATGGAAACGCGTCGTAAATACTTACTTTACTTCTCCTCAATGTATTCTACTGCAATATTTGAATGGAAATGGGCAGAATTCAATCCACTATCCTGTGTCAATATGAAGCCAGTCAGTGCGAAATACGTGACAATGAACTCATCTCCTTCTGACATCTTCGTCGAATTTAATAAACTATTCATTGGGAAAGTAAAGGAAAGGATGAAAGAACTTAGGTTAACTAACGAAGATGCTGGAAAACTCTGCGGACTATCTAAATTTATATTCAAATCTGTGATAGAACCAAATCGAAATTTTACAATCAAATTAGCTTTGCTAGTCTGTAAAGGGCTTCAATTTAAAGTGGAGTTAGGATGACTTCACTATTTAAACGGATTAAACAAAACTAATCCATTCCAAAACAACATATCCTGAAACAATTGCCGGAGGGGATCCGGCTCCAGCAGCAATAACTATATTCGTAGGCGTAACTACAACGCTAACCTGATTTGTTGCTGAAACCACATTTACATAGGGCAAACTATACCAATTTGTCCCATTAGTAAATGTCCCATAAATCTTTACCATTCCACTAATTGCAGTCAGATCTAACCCATGAGGAATATTACCAGCGCTCGTGAATTGATAAACTCTCCGAAGAGCCTGTTGCTTCTGATTCCCACCTTCTAAATACCAAGTTTCCCCATTTACCACACTTTGGTTGACTGTGAATACACCAATAGTCCGAGCATTCACTACATTGGCAATATCAATATATGATTTGTCAATCTCTACAGAAAGAGCCTGAGGATCTTTTGGAAAGTTTCTAGAAGTTCTAAGATAAGGAGTTTGATTGGGGAGATTCGTGCTCATGCCAGATCCATTGAGGGACTGACCTCTAAAATTATAGAGTGTAATTCGATCTCTGCAAATTGATTATCAAAATTTACATCTCTCATCTGGGTATCAGACATAGTAAATCCAATCTGAATGGTATCTCCAATTAATGATGTATTCATTCTATGCCAAATCTGAGATTGAGATGCCGCTGTTAACATCTGAAGATTCGTATTAGCAGGAGTTAAACCTAAGTTAGTACTTTCAGGACAAGTGAAAAGAACGGTACTATATATAAGCGAATTGTTCACAGGAGCGGGGAGTTGAGTGGGAACAATCGATCCAGCATTATATGGGGCACTCGCATCTTGGGATAAGAAAATAAGCAATGTAATCTGTCCTGTGCTAGTTGTTGTGAAAAGATAGCGTTGCGGACCTAAACGCGTCTTTTTAGCCATATCCCAAGCCACAGGAAATTGCTTGGTCTGGATCATTGGCACATACATGCGTGTAATCAGCCCACCACCCAAATATGTTCCAGAAGCTATACCAGGAGTCAAAATAAATGTTGAATTTGCTGTATTTGGATTAGAGACACTAAATATATTTCCATTTACCTGCGCTCCGACCGTCCCAAGAACCCCAGAGATAACAATATAATCTCCTTCATTTAAGGAATGATTAGGCGAAGTTACCATATTTCCAGAGATATTTTGGATCGCAAGTGATGTTCCTTCTCCAGTTTCAACTCCTCTAATCATCACAAAACCTTGCTGATTGCCTCCAATCACTTCAGGTTGTAATAAGGTAGATTCTCCAGCATTCCAAGGATCTGTCCAAGCATTCCAAGATGGATAAACGTTGCCAATAGTTGCCCAAGTTAGTCCAGTTGCCTTCCTAAATGTTCCATAGGTAGTGTAGTTTTCATTGAATATAGCCCATGAGTTATCGCGATAGTTATATTGAAGTGTTTGATTTGGGAAGTTATAGGGAGACTCATTGTCATCGTAGGTGAAATATATCCATTCATTGATGAAATCACGCTGAGCACAGACGCGTTGAGCGCCATTATTAGTCAAATCGAATTGGAATATCTGATCTGGAATCTCAAGATCAATTCTCGCTGCTTCATTTTGTGCTGTTGCTACAATTCCTCTCGTTCCTACAGTAAATACTCCTCTATCCATATCAATTGCTGAAAATGTACTTTCAGCGCCTAGTTCAGAAGTAATCGTATAGAAATTGAATGGAATGATGTCATTCCCAGTATAAACAAGTTTAGATTGCTGTGTTGTAAATCCTAAAATCAATACGTCTTGATTAGCACATGCTGTATTAATCGGTTGAGCAACTCCTGCTTGAATATAACCTCCAAATCCAGTTTGATCATCCCAATAAGCGCTATATGTTGCTGATTGATCAACAGGTGTGAGAATAGGATTCGTAGTAATACCAGCAACAGGAGTATTGGTTGCATAAGGGAATGAACAAGTATAATAAGGTGTTCCATTTTGAGAATAGATTATCGTATCAGGTAAATAGACTTGGCTTCCGGCTGAGGAAGTTTGAACAACTGGTCCGATAAATAGCAAGCGATCTTTGAATGGAAGAATGATGCGTGCACCCACAAGATAATATTGAGCAGGTGGAAGATCGGCAACTGGGAACGCAGCTTTAGATATAGGGGGAGCAAAGTTTACCCATCCACTTCCAGGTGCAAATGCAGGAATTGCAGGATTGCCTGTTGTTGGATCTCCGTCATACCATCTAATTCCGTCTTTTGTAGGATCAAATCTGTTCGTTAAATATTGAGCAATTCCACCAGTACCATTAGTCGCGATGGTAGCATTTGGGAATTCTACTGTCACGACTGTAGGACTAACTATTGCGGTCACATATCCAGTTTGGAAGTTTATTCCAGTAGTGGAAGCTACTTCATTGATGAATAAAAAATCTCCCACTTGCAATCCGTGGGCTAAAGCAAATGTTAGATTTGCAAATGCAGGAGGGCCCGCGGTAATATTAGTAACAGTAGTTATGGTGTTATATTGCATGCCAACATTAGCGATAGAGAATGGAATATTTATTCCATTAGTTACCCAAAATGCACCTTCATAATTGGTAGACCAAAACTGTTGGTAATTCTGCCCATTCCAAGTTAAGGGAGTCCATACACTTTTTTGTACATAGCCTGAATAAGTGCCTGATGAAGGATTGGCATAGAAACTAACGCTATAAATCGAATAGGGAGAGGTGGTGCTAATATTATAAGCATAGGTCGTATCAAATGCCAATGTCCTAGGAAACATCGTAGGATCTAAAACCAATTCCTCCAAACCCATTACAGGAAGATTAGGATAATAATTGAAGTTAGCAGATATGGTATCAGCAGCAGCAGGAGTAATAGTGAACGCGCCACTTGCATAATTTATCGTTCCTCCAGGAGAAAGCGTGCCGTCCATTACAGGATCAGTATAAACAGTCGAAGTTGTATTATCCGTAATTGTTACAGAACCTGGCACAATTGAGGCATTGGTTTGAATGCCAGAAGAGGTAAATCCAGCAATTAAGTTGCCAGCACCTCCGGCATTTAAGACTTGAGTTGTAGATCCAGGATTATAAGATGCAATCAAGGAATTAAAGTAACGACTTAACCTTCCTAGAAGAGATGTACCGCGCTTTCGCTTTACTCGACCACGCCATTGATAGGCGTTAATGAGCGTAGGGAAGGAATCATTATCAATAACAAATGGTGTTCGATCAGTTCGAATACCTTTGTTGATAGGGCCAATAATGATCTTTTCACCCATTTAATTCCCTATAGCCATATACCAAATGGTATTGGTGTTAGCTGATTGAACTACGACGCTTGTACCTGATGGACTTGTAAAAGTTGTAGCACCATTAGTTGGATTAGAATTTGCGACACCTGAAGTTACAGAAAGAAGATTAGTCATTGGAACAGCAAACGTAATTGTCCTGGGAGTTGTACTCGCGGCGATACTGCCAAAATTAAAGATGATTAGTCCTAACTTAAACCCATAATTTGTCCCGACGGTTTTCAAATCTGGTAACATAGGAAGCGCAGCAGCAACTGATCCAGCCTGAGCATTTATGAAGAATGGATAAGGGAACCCAGCTAGATTATTTTTAGTAAACTCAATAGAAGTAGAACCAGTGGGTACACCGCCAGGGATATTAGTACTATTGAAAGTAACCTGTTCATGCTGTCCTCCTCCAGTCGTATTAAAACTTACATGATCTACAGCTAGAATGGTATTCACAGCATTCGTATTAACTTCCATATTCGGTTGGTCGACAGAAGGGCTATTCGTAGCTAAGGGAATATTTAAGTTGTATGTTATACCGGGCATTAGAATCCTCCGCCAAAACCTGTGTTATTAAAGCCTGCACCGCCATTACCTTCTTGATTGGCAAAGATGGTATGTGTACGTGTCGATGTGAAGATACGTTGGCTTCTCTTCCAAACTAAACGTTCTTGCTCGATGAATAATGGTTCATAAGCAGTAAATTGCTCCCAATCTCCTGTATCACTTAGGATTTTCCTAGCAGCTCCACGAGCTATGTATTCTGCCATATAAGCAAAAGGTAACGCCGTGTTCGTAGAAAGCATTGCAGCAGGAGTAAGATACGCGTTGAGCTCAATAAGATACTGAGTGTTAGGAGGAGGCCGAATAGATAGAGTATTATTATAGAATAATATTTGGCGTGGTAATCCTGGTTGGTAGAAGGAACATTGTGCATTGATACTGCTTCCCGCTAAAGGAGGGGTAGGAAATGTGACGTTTACAACACCGGTATTATAATTAATGGTATTGACTGTAACGCTGTAACCACCTGATAACGCTTGGTCTCCATTGGGAGGATTTCCGGGTTGCATTAGAAGTCCATATAAATCCCCATCAGTAGAATTTCCAGCTGCGGAACGATCTAAGAATTGACCACTATCAGTTACTACAGTATTAGAGCCATTGGCATTTAAGTACGTTAAGAATACACCCGGTTTAACGCTCGTAGATGGTATTTGAGCTTCTAAATTCCCTGTATTTGGATTTGTGGTTGTTAAGAAGTTGGTAGTAAAAATTGGATCTTCTGTACTTCCTGTAGCAATAATACCTGTCATATCAATATGACCGGGGATAATACCAGTTTGGATTGGTCCTGGAGGTGCTGGAGTTGTTATAGGAAATTCTGCAAAGGAAGGTAAAGCGAATTGAAATGTTGTTGTTACTCCATCGCCTAAAGCAACTTGGTTATTCCATTCGAGATAATTCGGATAATTCCTAAAGAATAGATCTCTTTGCGTATAGAATTGCATTTGGACACCATTTGCATAGACGGGGTCCATGAATCCTTGATAAATGGGGAACGGAGAGATGACTTGTTGATTGGGAGAAGCGCTTTCAGTTTGAGCAGAATATAATGGCATATTGTAATCACAAATGCCGGGAATCGTTTCGAATTGATATGTTGTTTTATAATCGAATAGCTGCATACGCGCATCGATATCAAACAAAAGAAATCTATTTATATAATCTATGATTAAAGCACCTGATAATAATGTATTAGAAGGGCTTTTCACTATACGACGAATGTACGTGTCCACATCGGAGAGCAAATTCATTTAATTACCGTCCTTGGTGACATTCTTGAATGACATGCTCGACATAACCATATTACAATTAAAGGATTTTTATAATCCTCATGATGTCCATCTGGTTTACAAATTTTGCAACATTTCGAACAGTTTCCGGGTCTCATTATTTTTCCGCTTTTAATCGCACGATTTAACATTACATGCGCTTTTCTTTTTTCTTTATTTTTTTGATACCAAGCCCGTTGGTAAGCATTTATATTTTCTAGATTTTGTTCACGCCAGTCAAAATGCTTATTTCTATTTCTCTCAAATCTATTCGGATCATTTAAACGTTTTTTTGCCTCTCGCAACGATATTTTATCCTTATACTTTCCCCTGTATTCGGCACGTTTTTTTAGAACATGTTCTTTATGTTCATAGTAGTATTTCCTTGCATTCTCACGCAAGATTTCACCACTTTCACCTATATAGCGTTTTTTGGCCTTTTCGTTTCGTTCTTTCTTGTATTTTGTATGCGTAACTTTGCTTTTTACTGATACACATGATTTACAATATGAGTAAAGACCATCTAAATTTGAAGCTCTCTTATAAAACTCCCTATCTTCCTTACTTTCTCTACAACTTCGACATTCTTTCATGATACATTCTCTATAATAAAGAATGTATCATATCATCAATTCATTTAAAAATCACTAGCCATAGCAACAGATCCTCTTGCCGATCTTGCATCCAATCTCGAAATCTTATTGGTAGCAACCATCTGGCCTGTATACGTTACCCCACCTTCGGAGCTAACGGGACGATCTTCCATTGTAAGCCTAGTATAGTTTTTTCTTGAGATTTGTTCAGCAAGATATCGTGGTCCCCATACTTTTTTATTGGTTGGGACTTTCCAAAACTCTGCACTTAAGCCGGCAAATGGTTTAGTCCACATCTCAATGGTCTCACCAATAATCTCTTTATTCTCTGCAATGAATGGAACATATTCGCTCTTGAAATCACATTCTTTGCGGAACTTTTC
>QGNH01000830.1_pt1 | contig 18048 bp, 34 predicted proteins | sample 1735481 | NCBI WGS metagenome assembly QGNH01 (sample SAMN09239004, study PRJNA386568) | Viral metagenome, whole genome shotgun sequencing project.
AACGCGGACTGGAGCAAGGCGAACGCCTCCGTGAAACCACAACATTACGGCGATATGATTGCAGGACACAATAAGGGAGCACTCGCTATGAAAGTTGGGACAAAATCGGTCCTTTTTGGAGCACATGCCTTCTGGCTTCATCCATGGTTTGTTGCGGCGGCTTGGACTAAACTCTACGGATTCCCGCTGGACCCGCGCCTGTGGGTAGCGTTTTTCGTTCATGATCTCGGGTATCTTGGGAAGCCGAACATGGACGGGCCAGAAGGTGAATCACACCCCAAGTTGGGCGCTCAAATTATGACGCTGTGGTTTGACGATGAGCCGACAATCGACTGGGACTTTACTCCCATCCGCCACAACGAAAAAGATTATCTGTGGGTTGACAACGAGCCTTATGGAAAGTGGGGCCAGTTCAGCCTTTTGCACTCACGTTTCCTGTCTAAACAGAATGGCGTAAATCCTTCCCTGTTGTGCGTGGCTGATAAGTTCGCTCTGTGCCTGACCCCTGCGTGGCTCTACCTGCCGATGGTGCGGGCGACTGGAGAGATTCGGGAGTATATGAAACTCGCGGAGGCAATGAACGACGGCGCGGGCGGCGGCAAGTACTCCGCGATGAACATCTCGACGAAGGACCAGAAAGCGTGGTATGCGGACGTTCAGGATTACTTGCGGCGATGGGTTGCGGAGCACAAAGATGGACGCGAAGATACATGGACCCCGGCACAGAAACAGGCAACCACGGAAACCGGAGTCTGGAAATGACAGTCACGAGGATCACCAACGCACTGGCTGAAGGCTTTCCGTGGATCACCCCGGAGTACTCAGCATCCTGTTCATTCGCCCCACTCTCCGTTGACCCTCTGGCGGTCGCGCTAATCGCTGTAGACCACGTGAAGGTAGTAAGCGCTAAGCACCTCATAAAAATGATGGAGAGCATGACATGAGCGACACCGCCATCACTTCCGACTCAGAATTGACAACCTATCTTGAGAAGCTTCCGGTTGTGAAACAATCAATCACGAGGTCCGCGAACACAAAATACTGTCCCGCAGGTTGCGGGACAGTCCTGCTACGCAAAAACCTATCAGAAACGCAAGCCATAAAAGGTTGCATAGTTTGCAAACGTAAATTCACCTTTGTTCGTACTGACACCCTAGCAGGACGTGCAATGAGAGCCAAACAACGATACAACGAACGGAGCATCTATGTACGACCGATTGTTAAGACCGCAGCACAACGCATGGCAGCAATGCGATTACGCAAGGAAGCGTCGGCAGCCATGAAAATTGATATGTATGGTGGTGCCGATGACTGACCTAACATTCACAGCGTTCTTTCTGATCCTACTTTTTGCACTGATGTTAGTAGTCGGTGGAACCACCAAAAATTAGTCGCACTCCACCACAGTAGCAAGCCCTTCGATGTTGAATCGTGGGGCTTGCGTAACTAGTGGGTGGAAAATGAACACAATTCGCCGTACCTTGCTACTCAGCTCCAAGATACAGGCGCGACGCGCTTGTGAAAACGACCTTAGATTAGAGCGTTTCGCGATGATTGCACCAAACACAGGAGGACGCAAGTCCTCTAACATCTTATCAAAATTCTCTCCTGTTACCCGCCAATTTTCCACAACCCTACATCGTAGCGCTTTATCGGTCGGTTGTAACTCACCACAATTAAAGCGATAATCCACATACACCGTTATTTCGTTGAGTTTGATAAGGGCAGAATGGGGTACGGTCGTAGGGCATAATTCTGATTTGAGAAAGCATTCTGTACTTCTACCTGATATTTTCGTCCGCATTTAGGTCCGCACTCCCTATAGCCAGTTTTGTCGGTTACGATCTCACGCCCACAATTGCAGTCAAATTTGAAGACACTCATAAGATGATACCATTCGCATCTGGTTCTAGCAGTGCGACACCAGCGGCAGTATATAGCTTTACAGGTTGCTTATAGGATTCAAGGGCGGCGATTGCGTCGCGCGTTTCTTCGGCGTCTAACAGTCTCAAAACTTCTCTACAAAATCTCTTCAATCCATCCGTACTCAAATGACGTCTTTCATTTGCTAGCCAAACCTCAGGTTGTATCATGCTGTTTTTCTTATCCTTCGTGTTATGAATTTTTGTGATCCATCCAATTTAAACGATGGGGCATCCCGTTTATAGGTCACCGTTTCTCCACGCGCCACGCGTACGATTTCAGCAGGCGATATCCGCGCTCCCTTTGTAGCGCTCTTGATACATGTTTCCGAGCCTATTTCGAGTCCGTCAGGAAACTCACCATTGAAACAGGCATACAGTTTTTTGCCTGCTATTGCAAGCCTATTACCGGACGCCTCAAGCTGCCAATCTCCTAGTGATTCCCCAAACGACACACCGGAAAGATCACGACAGATGATGCTGTCCGTATCGCAGTATATTAAATCGGTAGCATGCGATAGACCTTGCCGCAGGACACCACGCGCAGCACCTGTAATGGATGCACCGACCGCGACATTATTGTAGTAGGCGGCATGAGTTGGTTTTTCCCATATCGTATACTCACCGTGATTATAGACGTGTTTTGCGATCCACGGATTACTTAACTGTTGATTGTGAGTTATACAATAGTCACGAAAATTTTCAGGGTTTTGAGCAAACTTCCCATAGGACGAATTCAATATCAGTTTGTAGAACAGCTTTTTTATGTTATCGTTTTCGGCTATCGCTTTGAGCCGCGCATTGAAGTAGTGCGAAACGAACCCTTCGAAACAGGTCCATTCATCGAAGTTATAAGTACGCAAAACTTTGGATGGTTTAAAGGTGCTAGTTTCCAGCGAGTAATTCCATTCATGGATTGAAGCGTAGTAAGTACCACGTTCACCAGTGAAGTCTATTCCACCCTTCTTTAGTCGAGTCGGAAATGCCCCAAGGTTTTCGCCCTCAGCAACTATGAACGCGGTATCCTTGCCTATCAAAGTGTCAAGGGAATAGGACGTACTGATAGGGTGCCGTCGATTAGCCATTACATATGGGTACATAGATCGAACGTCGAAAATCTTGAAAGGTTGTTCGATAATCCCGGACTGAAAACATTGGACGCGACCTCCGAAGTAAAAATCTTTACGCAAACTTTCATCAAATTTTTTGTTACTATTTTCAAACGGATGAAACCGTTTCAGTTGTGCAAGCGCCGCCGACCCTATTGTAAGGTAGTCTCCAAACTCACTCCAAAAGGCGGTAACCAATTCGTGCAGACCAATGCAATCTTGTTTGAGGTACTCCAAAATTTCGACACGGTGTAAGTCACGGCAAGACCGATGTAATTTGTCTATGTCTATATCCTTCTTTCCGCCCATAGCTTTTAGGGCCATAGGTAAGATACTAAACGAATCGCGAAACTCGTGTCGTCCGCACAGTGTACCTTTAACGATACGTCCGTTTATGATCTTGAGATCGGCAGCCAACCAAGGCATACAGAAAAAGATATCGAATTTACCACCATTATGCATATAGACAATTGACGGTGGAAGTTTCTCCAAAACTTTCATCATTTTTGCAGCACAGTCGGGCGACCAAACTGTGATACAATTTTTGCCATTATATAAGCCGCAGGCAAACGGCTTGACGGAATGACCATGAGAAAACGGATCGGTTTCAAAGTCCATTGTTAGGATAGGTTTCATGCTTTACTTTTTCTTCTTACCCTTCTTGAACATTTTATTCATCTTTTTTCTGCGTTCTTTAATCATTTTCATTTCGTCTGGTGTTAATAGTGGATGTTGAGCTTTCCATTTCGCACGTCGTTTTACAGTGTCGGCTTTAGCCTTACCTCGCCACTCAGTTACAGTACCGTTCCAACGCACTAGCCTTATCATCCCGTAAAGCTTACGTGAATTCGTAGCAGAATCGAAGATATCAGCATGGTCCGCTCCACCACTGCCACGGAATGACTGGTCCGCCATCATCTCAAGATTGGGAAACAAAGTTACCGAGCGTGTAGGGATACCTAATTCATCCGACATTTCAAATCCCCACTTATCGCGTGGATCTTTCATGGCGTCGAGAGAGGCAGCGTAAGCCGGATCTTTTTCGATCTGCCGGAAGAACTCTGCTAGAGACTTACCTTTATGCGGGAAATTGCGTATCGAAACAGGACGATTTAGCGGGAGCTTTTTTAGCTTGGGTAATGAGGGTAAAACAGGAGCAACACGAACCGCAGGTTTAAAGCGCTTTAGATCCGAGCTATGTTTATTGACTAACTCAGCAAGCGTTTTTCCATTGACAATATTTGACGGTCGCGCTAGACGTGCGGAACGCTTACTAGTTATGACACCTTGTTTTTTGAGTTGTGAAACGTAGTTGCGAAACTCTTTCAGTTCAGTGAGTGAAATTAGTTTGTTAGTAACCGAAAATTTTCGTATCGGAATTTTCACCATTGACCACTCTGCATAAGTGACGGAGAGACGATGTATGCAGCACCGTCTCTCCGATTCGGTCAGCATCCATCACCGGGAGGTGAAGGACTAGTCCGGCCCGTTCCGTGGAGAACTTGACTGGACTAAGACCATCATATCATGGGTTTGGCCGATTGCAAGCGAATTCTCTTGACCGCGAACTGAGTGCCTTGGCCGATTGCAAGCGATTTCTCTTGACCTGAAACTGAGTGCCCTATACAATAAGGATACCGCGTTGAGATTTCGTAGCTAGTGAGCAGGAGGAACAGGCAGTCAACTGGAGTTTCTCTTACGAAATTTCAGCGCGCCCAAAGCTATGCCAACATTCGACACCATCTACCCGCTCCCATTCCCATCAGTTTGGTTGCAATTTGATGGCACGGATATGTGGAGTATTGACGGTACAAGTTCTGGCACATTAACTAAGCTTGATTTAATTGGCAATATTTTGGGGACATTTGGTCCTGCCCTTGGAATCACCGGATTAGATCCTCTGGTTTTAAGCTTCGATGGGCTGCACATTTGGATCACATGCTTTAGTGGTACTGATTTAATACTCGCAAATCTTGATGGTAGTTTGTTTGCCACCTATCCTATCGCCGCGTATGACCTTGCAACGGGTACTACTACATTCGCGTTTGATGGCACTGATATGTGGGTCACCGGCCCACGCGCTTCCGTACCCGGCGGTAATATCAGTGTGAAACTGTCAATCGCAGGAGCACTACTTTCGACCACCTTTATTACCGCCGCTGGCCCCTCCATTGCCACGTTATTTGATGGCACAAATATTTGGACTGCAAATTCGTTTGATAATACTGTTACAAAAATCATAGCAGTATCTAGTACTCTAGTTGCCACGTATCCCGCAGGTAACTTTCCGGGAGCCCTTGCTTATGATGGTGTAAACCTATGGGTAACTAATGAGGGTGATAACACTGTCACCAAAATACTCGCTGCAACAGGCGCAATACTTGGCAATTTTCCAACGGGAAATTCTTCTGGTAATTACTATACTCAAATTGTCACAGATTTAGCAGGTTCTGTTTGGATACCAAACGGTCCTGATAATACAGTGTCTCAAATTGATACTGTAACAGGAGCTACGACCGCATTATGGTCAACGGGTACCTATCCAATCGGTACAGTGTTTGACGGTACGTATATATGGGCGTCGAACAATAACGATTCAACCCTCTCCACTAATCGCCCTCTAGCTCCTCCACCTCCGTCCACCTCCCTTTACAACCCAAGAATCAACACGAAAAATTTACCCTTTCACCAGCTACCATTCTGTGTCACAGATAATCAACTAAGGAAACCATGTCCACTATTCCAATTGCTTTGAATCCAAAAAGTCAGCCGTATTTTAACGTGCAAAATTTAGCGGTACCATGTGAAGGGCCGCGCTGTCAGCCTCTCCTACTCGATTTTTCTGTTGGGCCGTTTTACTCAATCAATTTGCAGAACACGGAATCGCTAAAGCAATTTTCAATGGTGCAAGCTGTGTTCGTAGACAACAGCGCCAGTGCCGCGCCGTTAATCGTATCGAATCCTATCACAGGCCAGAGCATCATTATCGCTCCCGGCCATCAGGCATATAAAAACGTGCTGGTACCTAACCCCGCCCAACTCAACTTTCAGAGTGCAGGTGGTGTAGTGTGCAAAATTCACATGCTGAATTTTCCCGTAACTAACGATGATTGGGCGACGTTCTAGAAAGGTTGAACAAAAACATGAGACAGAATCTTAAGCAATTCGCAGTTCGTTTCGCGTGGGAATTTATCACTGCCATTTGTATCATCATGGCAGGTGCCGCTTTTATCCATGACAATACAAAGGGTAATTTCGGTGTTGTCCATGCGCAGTCACAGACACCGTGTGTTGTGACTGGTTCGTTTACGGCGACCAATATCAGTACAGTATTGGACAATAGAACCAACGGCTGCTATCAGTGGCGATTGAGCTACGTTTCTACGGGGTTCTCCGCACTCAGTATACAGGTGGAGGTAGCGCCGGACGTTTCCGGCGTGCCCGGTTCATGGGCAGCATTTACAGGCGCGACGGTAGTCACAGACGGAAGCAATCCGAGCACGAATATTGCGAACGCAATAATTGGTATCCATGCGAATGGTGCATGGATACGCGTCAATCTTGCATCATTAACCGGAACAGGAAAATTAACCTATCAATTATGGGGGGCAAACAGCACCACAAATATTGCGGGTTTTAAAGGTGCCTCAGGTGCTACTGGTTCAACAGGTGCGACTGGGGCGACTGGAATCGCAGGTGCGACGGGGGCGACTGGTGCGACTGGAATCGCAGGTGCGACAACTCTGTTTTCGCAAACGAATATAGTCACAGTAAATTCCGCAGGCGAACAGACATTAGTAGGAACAGGCGTTGGGAGTACTACAATTCCAGCCAATTATTTTGCAGTCGGAAATGTATTGCATGTTTACGCTTCAGGAATTTACTCAACCAATAGTCCAACTCCGGGTTCTATAACCCTGAAAGTAAAATTAGGTTCAACAATAGTTAGTGTTGGTTCTACTCAACTTACTGCTGGCGTATCTGCCGGTACGGGAGCGTGGACCATAAACTACTATATTACAGGTGTATCAACTGGTACTACAGGAATTTTGGTAAGTAATGGCTTAGGAATTTTCGCAACTGGATTATCAGTAGCAGTTGGTACCTTAAATGGTCTACCGCTTACCGACAATACTAATACCTTCAATACTACTACAACGTTAGTATTTAATCTTACCGCTGCATGGAGTTCTATCACAACAAACGATTCGATAAATACCACAAATTTAGTATTGAGTAATATGTAAACAAACAGGAGAGACAAAATGGATGCGATAGGATGGTTAATGAACTCTATCGGATTAGGTGACCTCGATCCTGAAGAGATAAAACAGGCAGTAGAATCAGCAAAAATTTTGATACCCAAAATAGCAAGCGAATTTGAACGCATGAATAATTCGCTGGCAAGATTGGAACTCAAACTTGATCTACTTATTGACGGCTCAACACCGGCAACAAAACTCGAATTGGAAATGGTGACCAAACACAATGATCCTAGAAGAGCAAGCTTTACTTGACGCCAACCCACCGGCAGGGGATGAAGTCATCGAAGAAGTAATTGAAGAAACAGATGAATTGGTTGACGAAATTAAAGCGCTTGAAGTTGAAACCGGAAAACGCTACACAGAATTGTTAGGGAGAATCGAAGTATGCCAAACGACATTGGAGATATTATCGAGTCAGGAGCGTACGCAAGTAGAGTCGCCGATGCTAACTCAGATAGTGGCTCAACTATCGACGCTGCAAACAGAAGTAGTGAATCTGAGACTATCAGTGGATTTGCAGTCGAGACTCCCAGAACTGAGAGAATCGATAATCGAAACGCCGACGGCATACGCCTCACTAAATCCGGCAGACCCGATAGAAGAGGACGTACAAGACTCAATAGAGAATCCGACCCCACCGACACCGACAAAGCGGCGGTGGGCTTAGGGTCGTTTAACATCGGTGGTTTGTTGTGCGGAATTCATGCGATGGCGGCACAGATTCTTAAGACGCCGGAACTAGAGCTGGATAAAGACGAAGGACAAAAGTTAGGCGACGCGGTACAAGAAGTTGCTAAACAATATAACCATGTTATTAACCCGAAAACCGCAGCATGGATTCAGCTATGCGTTGTTAGTGGTGGCATTTATGGTATTAGAATTGCCGCTATTCGTATCCGTGAAACGCGCGAACGAAAAATCAAAGTAGTTCCGTTGAATGGTTTTCCTGAATCCAAATTCACAGCGCCTGTACCCCCTGAAAGAGATGGCGGTTTCAATTAAAGACAAAACTTGAAATGATTCTCGACACGGTAAACAAGACGCACGAGGTCACTATCAATGTTGACTCATTAAACGAACGTGAAAAAACAGTTCGTTTTAGATGCTGCGATCAAGCGCGGTTTTATAGCATCATCTACAGGTAGATTTATTCTAGTTCGTTTCTAACATGCGAATTCCAGATGAAACAAATCGCCTTGCAATCGTAGGCGCTACAGGTAGCGGAAAAACACAAGCTGCCCTATGGCAGCTTTCCATGAGAGATATCGACTCTAGACCGTGGATCATTTTTAACTGGAAAATGGACAAGTCGATTGACGGTATTCCGCACGCGGTCGCAACTGAGTTAGAATTCATCCCCACGAAACCGGGCGTTTATATCTACCATCCCCACCCCGATCAAAAGGACGAAGTTGAATCACTCATGTGGGAGGTGTGGGGACGTGGCGGAATTGGCATGTATATAGATGAGGGTTATATGGTGGGAGATCGCAACCCCGCGTTTCGCGCCATTTTAACTCAAGGCAGAAGCAAAGAGATTCCAGTCATCGTTTTATCGCAGCGCCCAGTATGGATGGACCGTTTCGTTTTTAGTGAGTCGGAATTCTTTCAGGTTTTTCGCTTGCAACATTCGAAGGACCGTAAGAGCGTTCAAGAATTTATCCCAAAGTCTATAGACAAACGATTGCCTGAATATCACTCATATTACTACGATGTTTCACGCGACATAGTTACAGTCTTGAAACCAGTACCGAATATTGAGACGATTTATGCAACATTTGAACGCAAGCTATCGCGCGTGAGGAAAACGGTCTAATGCCGCGTACCTTAAAATGTGAGTGTGGAAAGTGTCTTACGTGCAGAAACCGCATAAGTCAACAGGTTGGCCGAGCCTATCGTAAAAAAGTTGTCAGACTCAAAGCAGTACGTCTTGCGCGTGTTGAGCGTCGCGCGTATCCTTATATAGAGGATACACACACGCAATGGCCGATACTCCTGTAAATCTCGAATGGAATCCGGCGAACTGGATAACCATCCTTTTGATGGTTGCCATTGGCTTTACCGCCCTTGGTTTCGCCACTCGCGCGTGGCAGCTACGTCAAGCATCGCAGACGGCAGCATAGCATGAAGATCCTAAATTTTGGAATCCTCAAATCGCCCCTGAATTGGGGCACAATTCTTCTCATGGTTTTAATCGCTGGAATTGCTATCCATCTTGTGATGGAATCCGGCGGTATAAATCCAGCACGTGCAACCGACAATCCCTCGTCACCAATTCAGTAGTACCAATTAAGGCAAGGATAAAACAACCTTATGGCAACACAGCAAACGGCAGCACAGGCACAACAGGCGGCAGCGTCACAGAATCAGACGGCTGCACTGGCAATTCGAAATTTTGCAGTACGGCGAGTGCAGTCTCTCAATCCCCAAACTGTAGTCCCGGCGAACAACCCCACCTTGACTATCACACCTTCGCCAGTCGGTTTGGTGCTCGGACTTTACGTTAAAGTTGTAAGCACTGTTTTAAACGGTTCTGGCGTCACGATTAACGCTACTGACTTTAACGCTGCGAATTCACTTGGTTTAATCCAGTTTCAGGACCTTGCGAATCAGACACGAATTCAGACGACGGGTTATCACGTCAATATGCTGAATTCGTGGAAGGGCAAGCGACCGTATGGTGCTGCCATGATTGGTTCCAGTGCGACGAATACCGGCGCACAGACTTCCAGTGTCGCTTACGTCGGTCAGGATGACCCAACAAAGTATGGATCGAATTGGACCGTTAATTCGTGCCCCTCTACGATCACTTCCGGAGGTAGTGGAACGGTAACCCAGTGGTACTACGTCCCACTGGCATACAATCCCGACAATAAGCATATGCCTGATTTTCGTGGCGCAATTTATGCGGGCACGACCGCTGCAAACTTGCAGCTTCAACTTTCCTTTGCTGGTTCTACTCCCGGTTCCAGCGTGTGCGTTGCGAACGCTACGGATTCGTTAGGCGCAATGTTCATAGGGGCTACCGCTGGTTCTGTCGCCGCTGTTACTATTACTTCCGCGACCGTCACCGTATATCAGGATTATTACGATCAGATTCCCGATGGTCAGCAATTCACCGGACAACCGGGCATCTTGCTACCGCGGCAGGATATCAGTACCATTTATAACCTCCTGAATTCTACTCTTACCGGGATGCCCGCAAATGCTGAGACTGGTTATCAGTACGCAAACTTCAGATCGTTTCTAAGCACCATTGCGATCTACACTCAGAGTGCAACGACTGGGGCACGTGGAGTAGGTGCCGATATTTCTTACTTTGCTTTGCAGGCCGCAAACAACAGTAATATCTGGAAAGCTGAACCTGCTATGTTTGCGCTTGCTACACGGCAGCACATAGGGCTTGATTGGCCTTCTGGTGTCTATATGTTTGACTCTCGACAGTCACCGATTAACACCCAGCAATTCGGTGTTATGCAATTGGTCATTAATCCGATCACTGCTAGCGCCGATAATTACATGGCGGTTTTGGTGGAATCGTTCCAGCTTCTCAACGCCCAAGGTCAGAGTTTGCCGACCGCGTAGAACGGTGTTGCTCTACAACGCGCAATTAGGGTGGTGCGTTGTGTTGATGCATGGCTCTTGACTGGTAGCCGTTTTCTTCTCCGGTTTCCGGCTACCAGTTGAGAGTAGTAAATAGGGTGATAAATATGAACGATCAAACAAAACAGGATGGATTAGTGGGATCAGTGTCAAACTGGTTTACGCATCCGTTTAATTCACAAGGTTCTGCCCTGAATTGGATTTTGTTTCTTGGGTTGCTTATCATCGCAGCTTGGTTTTGGAACCACGTACTGTTACAGCTTAAGGGCGATATCTAACATGGCGTGTTCTGGTTGTCAAAAAAGAAAGGAATGGCTCATGCAAAATTGGCATTGGATTCTGATTGTAGTTATCGTGTACATGATTGGTGTTAAGTTTCCGTCTCCCGGTCAAGCTGTATTTTCCAAGGTCGGACTGTAGTCTTTAGAATGCGATGGATCAATCGTCTACAATCGGTTTCGCACTAGTAACAGGTTTCATCGTGTACATTACTGTGCGCGGTGAATTGCCTGCTTATTTATGTGTTGTTGGTTTGGGTCAAAATTGTCCATCCGTTCCGACTACTCTACAACCGACTACTCAACAGACAGCACCTCCGACTACTCAACAAACGGCACCACCTCAAAATTCAGGTAGCGCTGTAGCTCCACCGAGTAACAGTGGTAGTACGATCACTGCTCCATGGTGGAATCCAACGCAATCGCCTGATCTGAATTTACCGCCCGGTATTGATTGGCAAACGTCACCAGTCGCACCACCTGTAAATACATCGGTTGATACGACGTTCACACCTTGCGTGGGAATTATGTGCGATATCGGTCTACCGCCCGCGTGGGCATTGGGCGGTGGAAATGGTGGAACGGATAGTCTTAATTCTGGCTATCAAATTAACACCGCTGTTACTCAGGATCAGGGATACGATCCCAATAATCCGACCGATATGGGAAACTGGAATCCATAATGCCCTTCGCTCTACTTATTATCGGTGTTTGGCTGCTAGTCGCAGGCGTGCGAAATACCGCAGGTCCAGCGACGTCTCCCGGTACGCTGTTTGCATTGGTTCATGGAGACTTCGTTGGGAACGATAATTTCGTTTACTGGTTTTTGGCTATCCTTGCGATAGGTGTTTTGGGGTACGTCCCGAAGATTAAGCCATTGAGTACCGCGTTTCTTGCTCTTGTTATCGTAGTTCTGTTTTTGAATAAGGGAGCGTCCAATAAAATTGGTGGCGGATTCTTCCAAAAATTCATGACTGGAATTGGAGTCACGCAAGGGGCATCTAGTGCGTTTGGTCCATTAACGCCGACCACTGCTGCACAGAATTTAAGCAGCTTGCAGACTCAGCAACAACAGCTAATGATTCAGCAGCAAGGCGCGTTGCTACCGCCATTGGTTACAACAAATTAAGGCACATTATGACACTGAAAAAGTTCACTCTCAACGCACTAACTCTTATTGCACTCTGTGTACCCTTTGGAATTGGTTACACATTTCTGCATAATGAAATTGCCCCATCTGCGCGTCAACTTATGGCGTTTGCTCAGACTGGAGCTACTGGACCGACCGGCCCGACAGGTGCTAAAGGGGCGACCGGCAGCGGTGGAACTACGTTCAACAATCACGTCCTCTATTCAGGTAGCGCTCCTACTATCTCAAATTGTGGCGTGACTCCTACCGTCGGAACTGGTGCCGTCGATAACGCCGGACTAATTAACATCGGAGCAAGTACTAAGAATTCGTTAGGTCAAGTTGTGCCGGTTTTGCAATGCACCTTGACGTTCGCCGTCGCATTCGCTAATCCGCCGTCTATGACGTTCGCAACAAATATCAAGGCGTTAGCTGTCACATTTGCGGGTATATCAACAACTGCCGTAACAGTATATTTCAATAAGGATGCTGGTTCTAATCAGTTTTCTTATCACGCAATTTAGGATCAACATTGACGCCAAACAATTTGTCGAAAAATGGTGCTTAAAGATCCCAGAAGAATTGCGGGTACAGTTTCGTTATGAATTAGAACAGATTCAACAGTTAGCTTATTCTGAAGGTACTGCACATGGGCGATAACATTCTCAGTTCCGGCGTTGCAATTTTGACAGCCATTGTAGGTCTTGCGATACTTGCGGTAATTCTAAGCAAGCGTTCTAGTACTGTTTCCGTAATTACCGCAGGTGGTTCGGCTTTTTCATCTCTGATTGGTAAGGCTGTTTCGCCCATATCAAGCTAAAGGAAAATTTATGACTGATTCTCTTATTACTTCCGTTACTACCGTTTTAATGGCCATTGTTGGTATTGCTATTATCGCCGTTATTCTTAGCAAGAATTCCAACACTGGAAATATCCTAGGGGCGGGGGGTTCTGCATTTAGCGGTGCATTAGGTGCTGCACTTTCACCTGTTACACAGTCCAGTGGAATGAGTGCCGTTCTATAGGTTAGCTTTTATGAACGATTCTTCTACCACTGGTATTGTCACAATTTTGCTTGCCATTGCTGGCGTTGCAACTATTAGTGTTGTTTTAAGCCGACAATCTAACACAGCGTCGATACTCACAACAGGCGGTAGTAGTTTCTCACAAGCTATTCGGTGTGCCCTAAGTCCTATCATTGGCGGTGGTAATTGTGGTACTGCGGTAAATTCAACGATTTCATTCGGATAAACCTATGACCTTTCCATGGCAACGACAACGCTACTCTCCTAATATCACGCAAACCGATACACTTAATGTGTCTACGCCCGGTCCATTTTCTTATCACCTTGGAGATGTATTCACTCCCGGTGCGCAAAATTGGGCGCGTGATATGGGGCCAAATGAGTTACTGTTACAGTCTCTGTTCGGACGTGGAGGTGTAGCTTCTGTTACAGGCCGCAAGTTTTCATTTGACTATCGCTCACAGCAAGCACAGAATGTTCCTACTGTCACTCTCGTGAACCCTGCAATGGGTGGTGTTTTAGTTGGCACATTTGGCGTCACCTCGTTGATTTCAAATCGGAGTGCTATTCTCTAATGAATTGGCCCGGCGTTATAACTGCAATTTGTGCAGCCTCTGGTGTTATGGCTGGAATTTTTGTTTTCGCTACGCGCTCTATCATGCAAAATGCGATAAGAGAAGAACTGGAAAAACTGGATACACGATTTCTTCGGTGCGATGTTGCAGAATTACGCTTCTCAGAAATTGAAAAACATTTCGACTATTTGAGGGACCAAAAACATGGGTGAGATTAAAGCATGGGTAGAATCGCATCCTTATATTGCAGGGTCCGGTTTGCTCGCTATTATCGTTCTGTTTTTCGTCTTTCGTGGAAGTAGTTCCAGTGCTGCTACTTCGACGTCGGCTGTACCCGTTTTTTCAGGCGGTACATCGGATGCTGTGCAAGTTGCACAGCTACAAGCTGCTACATCGGCAGCTGCAAACCAGAATGCTGGAATTCTTGCTAACAATCAGTTGAGTGCTGAGATAGCTGCAAAACAGCTTGACTCTCAGACGGCGATAACTCTAGGTGCTCAGACCGCACAAGTGCAGCTTGAAAATTTACACGTTACTGGCGACGTGCAAAATAACGCCAATCAATTTGCGTATCAAACGGTGCTATCGAATAACCAGACGGTTTTAGGTGTTACAAATCTCAATGATGCGACGACCTTAGGCGTTACGCAAGCGAATGATGCTACGGCCCTTGGAATTGCACAGGTTAATGCTGGTACTACTTCCAGTCTTCTGCAAACGATTATCAATACGTTGAGCGGGAAAGGAAGCGCAACAACAACAGCACAAACGCCTGCCCCGTATAGTGCATCTAATCCGAATGTTAATCCGAGTAACACAATTTCGCAGAATTCACCGTCTGTTATCTCGCGTAACAATTTGATACCGCGCCTGAATGTTCTAAGGTAGAATATGACACTTGATAAAATCGCTATCCCTTTGACTATCACGGCAAGCGTCATTGCTATCGCTGTATTTTTGCGTGGGTCTAAAACAACACTGGTAACTGGTGCACTCCCTGCCCCTATGCAAGTGCCGAGCTATGCGAACGTACCGTCTATCTCTTACAATGTCGCGACTCCTACGCCGCCACCTGTGCAAGGTACTAATCAGGCGGTGCCTTTCGTTCCTTACATTCCGGGGTCGGGATTAATAACGAACAATTGGTATGGTGCGGTTGCTAATGCAAGCGACTCGCCGTCGCAGGGTGGAATTGGTGATTGTGGATGCGGTTGCGACGCTTCGTCGAAAAATGGTAACGGAAATGTAACACCATATTTTCAGACCGTTTCGCGTTCGCTGGATATACCTCACATGTACCTACATACAGGCCCGCCTAACAGGAGTGCTGTGTTATGAACGCAATTAATCCCCCTATGATTGGCGGTAGCCCGGCATCATCAGCACCACCTGCGTCTACGCCCGGAATTGGTAGTACAGTTGCAGGCTATGTTGGTAGTGCTGTAACTTCTACTTTGTTTTCGTCGCGCGTTATCGCTATCGTTTTAGGATTGATTTGTATCACAGGATCTATCCTCCTGTATCTTGGAGACGATATCGCTGGTGCAATTGGTGTCGGTGGAAAGGCTGTTTCTAAAGTGGGAGCGTTAGCTGCATGAGAACTGACAACAATAATAATCCTACGGCTTTCACTGTTGATATTGCGCATGAAGCTGGACTGCAATTAGGCGTAGATTATACGCCGGGCGATATCTTCCCTAGTCCTTCATCGCTTGTTACCGCACGCCTTATCGGTGACCCTATTGCAATAACGATTCGTGTGATTGATCGGATTGGTTACTTCACACGCGCCGGAAAACCACGCTGGGATTATATCGCTATTCCACGTTTCACATGGGGAGTGTTATCGCTCGCTCAAAAATGTGACGTGATTGGTTTTCACTACATGCGTGAGGGTGGAACTGAGATGAGGAAATTGTTTCGATTGTACGGGCAACTTTAATGTACATAGATATGCCATGGTTAAAGGGGAAAAACGGTATGAAAGAATTTGCATTCATAGATGTAACACCGATTATGTTGGCCGCTTTGGTCACAGAATTGAAACAGAACGGGCAGGTTAATCCGCAGGGACCCGGTATTTATGTGATTGATAGTCACTCGATTAAGGCCATTGCAAAGTATGATGGAAATGGCACGCTTGTTGTCACCGTTTCTCACAAGCCGATCTGGCTTATGTGGGGCGCTATAGAATCCGGTATTGCTGCAGCACTCGGAACTTTGGCCGATGAAGAATTGGCTAAATCAACGCTTGTTTCGTCTAAGACAACTACCGTCGAAAACACACCGGGCATGCCGCGACGTACGACGGTCACGACTGGGGAGAAGGCATGAGTTGGCTCACTCTCGTGATACAATATCTGCCGTTTGTAATTAAGGCGATTATTGCAATCGAATCGGCGGTAAAGGATGCGAGTGGTCAGACGAAAAAGGCTATCGTTATGGCTGCTATTACCGCAGGTGGCTCTGTCGGCGAGGCAATACCAGAGTCTCACATTGCTGGTATCTCTAAAATGGTAGACAGTACGGTGTCTTTGTTTAACGCCACAAACTACGTAGGGTTCGGAACGTCAGCACCTGTACCTATTAAGACACCTATCACGGTTATGCTAACTGCGACTGCTCCGATATAGTACGAATCTTATCGCCGCAAACAGTTCCGCCCGGATAGTCCTATACGTAGGGCTTCCGTGTGGTTTTGTTTTCAGCATCCTAGGTTATACTGAATTTTAGCCTATTGCGATAGGATAGGCTTAAACTTTAAAAATATTGTCTAGCGTCACCACGTCGCAGAAAATTCGTGACCGCAGGCGTTCGTAACGGGCTGCTTTGCGTGTGTCGAGATAGTGGGCGATTATTGCAATGGTTAGAATGATAAGGAAAGTTAAGATCATTTAAGTAGTTTCCTAAAAGTTGCGCGAACAGCAATAAAAAGAACGATCATAAAAAGTAAGGTCATTTTCCACGCGCCTTTTTTAGCGCCAGTTTCGCCGCTTCAAGATTTTTCTTTGCTGCGGCTAAAACGTCAACTTTGGCCTGCTTGATTTGTAGGGCTTTGATTCGTTCAGCGATTGTCATCGTATGACCTCAATTTTCGACTCTCCATGTCCGCCCTCAATTAAGTAGGGCGGAGTATCGAGCGTCGAAAACTACTTCTTTTTCTTGGTATCGACTGTTGGCGTTTCAGCGACCGCAGGAGCTGCCGCAATCTGAAGTGGGGCGATACCTTCCAAGTGTTTGGCAAGGGCGAACAAGCGGTTGCTGGCAGCCGTGGCGATCAAAGTCTTCGCGACATACTCATAGCCTGTAATACTCTTACCGTTTTGCTTCACACTGATATCGTAGCCGAATTCAACGGCGATACCACCTCCGGCCTTGAGCGTAGTCAATAGTTTTTCGTCAAGCGCCTTGAAAGTGAACAGGCTATCAGACTCGTAGTTCTTCGTTCCATCCGGCGAGATGGCGCGAAACTCACCTTTCAGGACTTGACGATCTTCACCTGATTTCTTGTCGACGAAAGTCTTGCTACCTTCAAGTACTCCAAAGATCCGGCACATGGGCAGTGTCGCATCAGCGTCCATCTTCATTACGTCGCGGCTATTCACTCCTGCCACCTTCGGATTGATATTCTTGACTGTGATCGTTTCCATTTTCGGTTTTTCCTGTAGTCGGTTTGCGACTAATTAAAGTGTACTACGGTTTTGAGTTGTTGCAAGGTTAAATTTTAGACCTTTTCCTAGACCTAACTTACAACCGCAAGACTTGAAGCATGGTTCGCATACGTTTGCCCTCATTTCCGTTCTCCTTTTTCCTTACTCCTTTCTTCGTCCGCCTTATTAAGGTCCGCGTACGCCTTGCAGGACAAGGCGAGCGCGGTGCTCCGGTCGTCGCTCGCCTTGTCCCGGTCCGCGTTCGCCTTGTCCCAGTCGTCGTTCGCCTTGAGCAACTCCGCGTTCGCCTTGCTCCAGTCCGCGTTCGCCTTGTCCCGGTCCGCGTTCGCCTTGTCCCGGTCCGCGTTCGCCTTGCTCCAGTCCGCGCTCGCCTTGTCCCAGTCCGCGAACGCCTTGTCCCAGTCGTCGAACGCCTTGTCCCAGTCGTCGAACGCCTTGCTCCAGTCCGCGTTCGCCTTGCTCCAGTCCGCG
>QGNH01000244.1_pt1 | contig 18023 bp, 24 predicted proteins | sample 1735481 | NCBI WGS metagenome assembly QGNH01 (sample SAMN09239004, study PRJNA386568) | Viral metagenome, whole genome shotgun sequencing project.
ACCAACTCGTTAACAGCGAGCTGCTCTACCTCTGAGCTAAGCAGGAATATGCTGGAAAAAGGAATCGAACCCTTGACAGGCAGTTTACAAAACTGCTGCTCTACCAACTGAGCTATTCCAGCCTACTCGCTCCACTCGAGCGCATCTATAATAAGACTATCCTGAACTATTTTGCCAAACATTTCCCACATGACTCTGGCATCATTGCCTTGCATGATCATCTCTCCAATGGTGTAACCTGTCATGCGAGCTAATGCATTCAGTTTGGCTATACATTCTTTGTCGTCATCTAGTTTCGCTGTTAATAGCTCAATTCTATTGAAAATATTAATGATCTCGTTTGATCTTGATACTATTTTGTCGAAAGTCATGTCGAACTCAGCACAAATGTATGGGTCTATGTCATGGTTGGGTGTCAACAATCGATCCTTCTGCTTCTGGAATGGCCTTGTACGCTTCCCTTGGAGCTTCTTCCACGGTAAGTAAAATTTTATCAAGGGCATCTATATGATCTGTCAACACGGTGCATAAGTCATCAATGTTCCCAGTTATCGAAGTTATTATACTCAATGTAATCGCTGCCAATGCACTGAGGGCAGCTGTCGCCTCAAGAGATGCCCTGTCTGATGTCTTGTCAATGTTTTGAAGTTCTTTGTTGTAGGCTTCAGTTGCAGCTGAAATGTAAACTGCTGCTCTTGCAGCTATGAAGTCGATCTCTTCTTCTGAAAATTCTTTCTTATCCATTTTTTCTCCAAGTTTTAAGGCCTTTGATTGCTAAAAAAAGGTAGGCCGTGAATAAAGCGCTCATAGCATATTGGCTTAGGAGAAAGTTAACAATAGCGAATCCTGTATTGCTCACCACCCAGAACCAAAAACCATCCCTTTTACCCTTGGCATTTAGCCAAGTTCCTCTCAAGGCGATGGCGACTAATGCCCAAGTTATGAAAAACATTTTGAATAAATCCTCTTTACTGTGGTTAAGGGATCATCAAATACCTCATCAGAATTTATGATAATGATTTTATCATCATCAAGATCTAGACTATACTCTTCCTTGGCACGATAATAACTATCCAAGGCTTCGTCTAATTCTTCTGAAAACCAGTTGTGAATCTTTTCCTGAAACTCTTTGTTCGTATCTCTGAATCCATCTGATTCTATTGACTTTCCTGTTGGCTGGACGAAATAGAGAACGTCATAGGCGAAGAGAAAGTTTGTTGTGAAGTTTCTAAGGCCTCTATGGAGGTGCATTTCTCCCTTGCCATAATCTTTCCTTGTCATATCAAGATAGATCATAGGGTCGAAGAAGGATCTATCACAGACTATGAGGTCTGGGTTTTTTCTTTCGGCGTCTCTTTCTCTTAAGACCTGTGTCATCACAATCCATTCAGCGGCCTTATAGCACATGCCAGCATTGATGGGATAAGGGCATGCTCTTACCACCTCGCCAACGCATTCTACATGCTTGCCTTGCGCCTTTGAGTATTCAGACAAGCTTTTGCACAACGTCGTCTTTCCAACGCCGTGTGTGCCTATTACAGCGATTTTCTTCATAAGCCCTCCTTTCTGCCAGGTTTGTTGTTTCTATTGCTAGCTGTTCAACATTCTATGAACAGCGCTCCTGAGTGAACAGGTCATAGCTATGAACAATATCCACAGCCCCTGAAGATGAAGAGTAAGTATATATACTTCATCTTCTATACATCGCTGTTGAAGTTGTTCATAAATTCTGCACCTTGCCTCCACGCAAATTTATTTTCAAGAGAAATCCCTAGCCCTTTGAAAAAATCCTTCTAAGCTAGTATTGTAAAGAAAATAATACAACTGGCAGGTCTTATGACTCTCTTTCCCCAACTTTCAGATACTTATTATGTTGATAATGACCATAACATCTTAAAGATGATGGACAACACTTACGCTAAGTTCATAACAATTAACCAAAGCTTTTGGAGCGAGAGTGATATCGACCACAGATTTGTAGCGGGCGACCAGACGATCTACAACGACATCTATGGCAGCATGCCAGCCTTTCGACGAAGGCAATTCAATTTTAATAGGATGCGTAGAATTGTCAACATGATCACAGGGTATCAAAGGCAACACAGAAAAAGCACCATGGTCACGCCTATAGAGCAAGGAGCTCAGCAGACCTCTGATCAATTCACAAAGCTACTCTATCATGTCAACACTCATGGCAACGTGCTAGAAACGATTTCAGAGGCTTTTGAAGGCGCTGTCATAGGAGGCATGAATCTCCTTTCAACTTACATTGACTACACAGCAGACCCTGTAAATGGGGACATCAAGGTTGACAACGTAGGATACAATGCCTATCTCATCGATCCTTATTTCAAGAAGAAAGACCTATCAGATTGCAACGCTCTTTGGACTAGAAAATATTTAACTCGCAATCAGATTATGACATTGCTTCCAGGACGAGAGGATGAAATAAAGAATTTAGCAGGATGGGGGAATAGAGACGGCAAGTTTATGTTTATGCCAGAGTCTTATGCCTATGGCCAGCAGGACTTAGTTCTCTATGACGAATTCTGGTATATGAGCACTCGAAGCCAGCAGGTGATAGTTGACACAGAGACTGGCGAGACCATTGAATGGAAGGGCGATGAGGAAGACTTAAGGGATTTCCTTCACATGTATCCTCAGACTATTGTCATGAAAAATGAAATCCCTTCTGTAAAACTAGCCATTGTGGTTCAAGGAAAGGTTATGTATCACGGCCCTAACCCTATGGGCATTGATCAATATCCTTTCGTGCCTGTATGGGCCTATTATATGCCAGAAATACCATATTTTCCTTGGAGAGTCCAGGGCGTAGCTAGAGGCATTAGGGATGCCCAATATCTATATAACAGAAGGGTTATCACCTCTCTAGATATCCTCGAGAGCCAAATTAACTCTGGATGGAAATACAAAGAGAATGCACTAGTTAATCCAAAAGACGTATTCATGCAAGGACAAGGTCGTGGATTAGCTTTGAGGGCTGAATCTCAAATGACTGACGTAGAGCAGATATTGCCTCCACAGGTTCCACCAAGCATGTTGCAACTTTCTGAGATGCTTGGTAATGAATTACAACAGATCTCTGGCGTCAATGAAGAGCTTCTAGGCGCTGCTGTAGACGAAAAAGCTGGCATTCTATCTATGTTGAGGCAGGGGGCAGGCCTAGTGACCCTTCAAGGCTTATTTGATAACCTTGATATGTCTCAAAGGCTTTTGGGCAAGCTTCATCTCGAAATGATTCAGGCCAATTGGACTCCTGGCAAGGTGTCGAGGATAATCAACGATGAGCCCTCACAAGAGTTTTACAATAGGGCTTTTAGTAAATACGACTCTGTGGTTGAAGAAGCACCTCTTACTGCTACTCAAAAGCAATTAGCTCTTCAACAACGGCTTTACCTGCTTGAAATGGGCGTACCAATACCTATGAGCGATGTTCTAGAGTATGTTCAATTCAGTGATAAAGACAAAACAATGGAGACCATTCAAAAGCAGCAGGAGCAACAAGAGCAACAAGAGCAAGCTATGGCCCAGGCCCAGATGCAGGCTGCACAAGTTGATAACGAGACCAAGTTAGGCTTTGCAGATGCGCAACATGCCCAAGCCCAAGAGCGTCTAAATAAAATTAGACTAGACTCAGCAGCGGCTATAGAAAAGATTGAGAAGGCCGACACTGATAAGATAGAAGGCGTTTTGAAATTAATACTTGCTTCAAAGCAAATTGAGGGCACAGATATTGACCAGATCATGAAGGTCATGACACTAATGCATACTCAGGAGCAGGCAAAGCAGATGACAAATATGCAAAACCAGGAATTGCAGATGAAACAGCAGCAGATGGCAGCTTCACAGCAACCTCAGCAAGAATCATCGCAAATACCACAGCCACAGCCTCAGCAGCAGCCACAACAAATAGCTCAATAACCAGCTTTTGCCAGCGCCAATTTTTAAGTTTTTGTTAAATGTTCTAAGCGCTATATGTTAATCAGTAGTGAAGAAAATACCTCGTATGATTATGTATGGAGCCTTCTTGTAAATTCCAAAAGTTAGGAGGATGAAAAAATGGTTAATATAATGACGACATTAGAAATGGTGTCAATGATTACAATGAATTTTTTGATGGCATCAATAGCCTTCGCTTCCATTTGTTTTGGCATCAAGCTTGTTGAAGAATAAAAAACCTGGCCAGTACAGATGAACTGGCCAGGCGAAGGTATCTACATGAACAAATCTTAAAAACCTCCAGCATTGCACTGGCTTCTTATATCTATTAACTACGGACCCTTGGCGTTCAAAATATTTTTTTTGTTGCTTCTAGATCCCGAGCCTGGGTAGGATGGAATAAGAAAAGGAAAGATCTACCAGATACTGTCCCGCGATGCCCGTTACACTTAGCCGTGTAGCGGGCACTTCTTTTTTCATCTTCTTTGGCTTTCTGTTATCGCCCTCTCATCGCTATCAAAGTTGTCCTTTATCCTCTACAAGCATTGCATTTTTTAAGGGCTGAGTCTGATGGTTTGTCTCCTAGTTCATAAAACATCTGCATTCTTAGATTTTGGTACTTTCTTTTTTTGTATGCGTGTTCTGCCCATTTTTTGTTTAATTTTAGAATCTTATCTTCATTTCTACAAATATCTGAACAATATTTTACTTTTATATATATAGTTTTGAATTCTCTATTGCATTTCCTACATTTAATTATAATAAGTGGGTTCTTCTGCGCTCTCTTCATTTCTTCTCGATATTTCTGGGCTTTTTCTCTGCACTCTCTGTTGCAATAAATTTGTACATCGTTTTTTGGAAGAAAGTATTCATTGCAATATCCACATTTTCTTCTAACCTCATTTTTTGTTAGCCACCATTTATGCTTACCCATTCCTAAGCCTCCTTTTTTTTGAAAAATAGATAAACTGTCAAAAATTGTCGATAGCCAAAAATTTCTTTATTTACTAGACTCCAAATTGTAAAACAAAAATATTCCTTAGGAGGAATAAGGCTATGGCAAAATCAACGATGAAAGACTTTGGGCATGATAAAAAATCATTTGCAAATCTTCCCCAAGACGTGACCATGAAAGAGTTTTCGAAGATTTCTCACGAGAACTCTGAATTGGATGACACGATTGAAGGAATTGACGAAACAATTGACAAGAGCGTTGGCAAATCAAAAAAGCACCTTTCTAATCAACATTAACCTTTAGGCTTACGATGGTTGGCTTAAGGCCAGGCGGCAAGGCTCAAAAAATTGCTGAAAAAGTAATGAAGAACAAGGGCGTTGTAATTCCTAAAAAGAAAAAGATGGAAAAAACTGTCTTAACAGGCCCATATCTCCAACATTAAGGACAAAAATGAAAGGTCACGACGACGCTGCTGCTGACAAAAAAATGTTCAGCAAGATGCTAAAAAAGGCAATGCCAGGCAAGAAAGTTGAAAAACATCTTGTCAAGGATATGAAAGAAGAAAAACAGGCCTATAAAGAAGATAAAAAACTTATGGGCTCAATGAAAAAGGGAAAAAGAGGCTGCTAATGGCAAAGAAATTCATTCAAGAGGCTATCAAGCACCCTGGCGCTCTTCATAAAGAGATGGGCGTCCCCATGGGAAAGAAAATCCCAGCCAAGAAATTAGCTGCTGCTGCAAAAAAGCCTGGGAAGTTAGGCAAAAGGGCGCGGCTTGCTGAAACCTTAAAAGGGTTTAAACATTAATGGCAAAAGCAACGTCTTTACCAATTCATAAGAGAATAAGAACTGCAAAACTTCCTACTATCAAGGACTTTAAGCCTGTTAGTGGGAAGTTTGGGCAGAAGATCAAGGCTCACAAGGCTCCAAAGCCCTCAAAATCCTACTAACTAGGGTGACTGCATGTCTGACGTCTCTTCTGTTATCTACGATTATGATCGTTTTGGGAAAAAGGGAAAGAGGGTAGGGCAGGCGGTCTATGACATCCTCTCAAAGCCCCAAGCAGTCCAAACTGTTGGCGATACACTCGATGCCTTTGGGCCTGACTATGCTAAGTTTATGCAGGAGTGCATAGAGGATAATCAAGGTAAGTATAAAAATCCATTTTACATCTTCGTGCTCACTAAAAAAGAGTTTTGGGCAAATAACGTCCTCAGGGACTGGTTCATTGCAAGACAAACGCCACCTCACGCATTTGATATGATGGAACAGTATAGTAACTATACTAAAACATTATATCTTATTGATTCAGAGAGAGGAAGTCTTAAATGTTTGTGGTCATTGCCCTCATGGGATGATTGCATAACAATAGCAAGAGCCCCACAGCAATATGATTCAGAGCTTGTGAAATGGGTCGAGGAATGCTTTACAAGGCGTTTGGACAAGGATTCTTATACATTTGATTGGGCTGTTGGTCAATAAGTCATGAGATAGATGCCAAAGAATGCAGGCAGTGCTACATAGGGCGACGAGTGGAAATAACTAAAAGAATTACCAACGCGAGAATGTGTGACTCCTTCCTTTCTCACTCTAACTCTGGTGTTTCTGGAATCTCTATCCAATGCGTCACAGCGATTGCATCTTGGAACTCCCCAGTCGCAGGATAAAAGATGCCTATATCTGGTTCATAGAAACATATTCTCATTCCATTTGCCCTGAGAGTTGACAGCCACTTATTATGGAAAGTTATACAATGGCATTTATGAACTGGAAGGCCTTCAGAAGCCCTGTTCCAGGCGAGATCCTTGCTTTTCTTCTTCATGATTATACAGTCCCAGGGTCCCACGTATCAACTACTGTAGGGCGCGTATGAGGGTCATTCACATCCAATGGTGGCGACCAAAGATAATCCCCTGGAAATAATTCTATAACATTATTTTGTGTTTCTTGCTGAGCAGGCTCAGCGACATAAGTAGGTTGTGGCGCTGGATTTCCAATAGGCATGCTCATATACACTCCTTTTCCCTGTTTTGTGTGTATAACAATGCTCTCATATCCAAATTTTGTCTATGTAAATTTATGTGGGAAGCTAGAAATGGTTTCAAGATAGAACAGGAACGCCGACTGCATGCTGAAACATGAGTCGGCGCATAAGATAACCAGCAGGCAGCTGTTAGTCTTTCCTGTTCCATCTTACAGGATTTGGATTTTTTGGCCATTTCAATTCGCAATTTCTAATGTAAACAATTATTTGACAGAATTCTCCCTTTCAGCTATCAAACAAATTGTTGAGTTAAAAATATTCGTTGACCACGAAAGGTCTCTCTCAACAATTTATCAATAGGCGTAACGAGGGTCCCTACCCTAAGGAATGCTAATGGCTGAAGAAGTAGAACAGAGCGTGAACCAGGAAGTCGCTCCCCCAACTGAATCAGAACAGCAGGACGTCCTGCAAGACACCCCTACAGTAGCTCAAGAGCCCCTGATCAGTGATCAAGAGCACAACTGGAGAGAAGCTCGCAGGAAGATGCAAGACCTCGAGCGTCGTGCAGAAGAACAGCAAGAATTAATTTCAAGATTACAAAATCAACAATCGCAGCCTGTCGAGGAAGACGACTTAGCAAAACTGGCCGATGATGACATTGTCACAGCAAAGCAGGCAAGGCGCCTAGCAGAAAATATGGCCAGACAAGTTGCTGACGAGGCTATTCGCGAGCGAGAAGCTTCTACTGTTGATGAGCGATTGAAGAATCGATTCCCTGACTTTGACGACGTTGTAACTCGAGACAATATAGAAACATTGAAATCACAAGACCCAGAACTAGCAATGTCTTTATATGCCTTGGCGCAAGATCCTTACGCCCAGGCCGTTGCAGCCTATAAATTGCTTAAGAAACAGGGGATAGGGGATATGGCAAAATCACAGCCTCAAAAAGCGAAAGCTTTGGAAAACTCTAGAAAACCTGTTTCAGTCCAAAGTGTGACAAAATCCAGCGCTATAGGCGAAGTGCATAAGTTTGAAAACGGCCTCACACCAGAGCTTCGAAAGGAGTTATGGAAGGAAATGCAACAAGCTATCAAGAGTGCTTAGTTTCTGAGTCTTTTTTTTAACAAAAGATTCAAAAAATGACTATAACAACGACTGCAACTTTGCCAGCTCCTGTCCAGCAAAGTTTTAGTTTTAAGTTGCTGTCAGTTCCTGTGCCGTACATGATCCACAAGATCCCAGCCGAACTGAAAGCGATGCCACGTAATGGTGGTACGACCCTTCGTATGCGTAGGTATAACCCCCTCGCAACAGCTCCTGTGCCCCTTGGGAATACAGGTGTGACCCCAGCGCCTCAGAATTTGACAGCGCTGAACATTGACGCACAAATGGATTTTTACGGTACCTACGTATTGCTCAACGAGCAGGTTACCTTACAAAATCAAGATCCTGTTTTAAACGAAGCTGCTCAGCGTCTTGGTGTCTCCCTTCGTCAAACTGAAGACCAGTTGATGAGAGACATGCTCGCAGGAACAGCGACATTTGCGAACTGTGTTGGTGGTGGTGATGGGGATAACCCAACAGAAATCACTCGCACAGACGTAGACTTCGTTGTCAGAACGCTACGTGGGAATAATGCGTTAACGAAACTAGCGCATTCAAAATCTTTGGTAATTGACTTGGAGGTCCTTCAAGCTGCATAAGCTGAGGATAACAAGGGGCAAGCGAAAGCAGCCTGAACGACTAAACCCAGAGACCCCTTCGGGGGATTCGATAGTCTGAACCACGACTATATATAAAATCGTGGAGGATAGGCCGAAGAGCCTTTCCCGCTTACCAAAAGTTGCGAATAAAAGCTATGGATACACTGATAATTAAAAAAATAAGACTAGCCATGAAAAGGCATGAAAAAAAATTTTCCATATAATCCCTCTTTTGTAAGTCTTAAAAGTAACAGAATTGATAGTTTTCTTACAGGCGTCGAAGGCGAAAATAGATTTGGAACCGCGCCTAAAACGTATGGGCGCGTTAAATCTTTGGTAATTGACTTGGAACTCCTCGCGGCATAGGCCAAGGACAACAAGGGGCAAGCGAAAGCAGCCTGAACGACTAAACCCAGAGACACCTGACAAAGGTGATTTGATAGTCTGATCTCATAGGCAACTATGAGAGGGTGGATCGAAGAATCCGCCCCGCCAACTATAAGGAAATTCCTAACAGTTGGTCACATAAGTAACAGAATTAAAAAAAAATGGTACGCGATTCTTACTTTGGCCTTGGCCACACTAACCTAATTGGTCAGTTGGACAACGTCAATGGATTCATTCAAAAATGGAACTATCCAAATCAACAAAGCACATTAGATGCAGAATGGGGAACAGTTGCCAACGTTAGATTCTTACTATCTAGCATTGGTTCTGTAACTCCTAATGCTTCTATGCTTGGGGCTGATGTCTACAACATATTCTGTGTAGGGCGTGAGTCCTTCGCAGCTATTGAACAAGATGGATATTCTGCACAGTTTATCTATCGACCACCCATCTATGATGGGCCACTAGCCCTTAACGCAAGTGTAGGGTATAAATTCGCTGAAGTACCTAGAATACTCAACGATCAATGGCTTCTAAACTTACGATGCACTTTGGCATAAGGAGGAAATAACTATGAGTACACCTATTAATGCCATCTTAAGTGGCACATTTACTACGCCAGGAACCCTGGTTCCTGTAAACATTTCTCTGCCTTCAGGGGCCACAGAAATTAAGATCAGAAATGAGACTGACTATACAGCGCATGCTGCAGCTATTATTGAAGCATCAGGCTGGGCCTCTTCACTTGCAAATAGTGCAGAAGTTAAGACAGGAAGTGGCGCAAATCCTAACGTGATTACCGTCACTGATCTTTTGACTGGGGGTTTTACCTTTATCAATGATAGTGCAAGTGTAGGGCTTGGACCATTGGTTGCTAACATTACAGCGATCACCAATGCTAATCCTGCTGTTGTTTCTACAATCACACCAGCTCCTCTTGGGAGTGTTGTGAGGGTATATAACACGACAGGGATGCTTCAAATTGGTGGATGGGACTTTACCGTCACAGCTGTTGGTGTTGGTGCGACAATGACCTTTGGCTACCTTGATGCTTTAGCAGCGAATGGATTTGCTGCTGCTGCAACAGGCGGAAGCTTTAGGGTTGTCCCGTTTGATCCTCGATATTATCCTGTCAATAGAAGGATAACTTTGATCACACAAGCCGCGTCAGCTGTCATCACAATGTCAGTCACGCATGGCTTCACTGTTGGTCAAAAGGTCAGGATTGTAGTTCCTCCTGCGTATGGTATGATTGAAATGAATAATCAATTAGTTACAATCACAGCCATTAACACAGCGACAAACACAATTACTGTGAATATTGACTCTACAGGATTTACAGCCTTTTCATTCCCATCAAGTGCTGCTGCAGCGCTTGGTGTTTTGGTGCCAGAGGTTGTTCCTGTTGGCGAAGCTGCAACAGCTCCGTACCAAAATCTCCTTGATGATCGCACACGCAATGTGTCGTTCAATGGGGTAATTATAGATCCTGCTATTTTGGTAGCTAGCAAAACCTATTCTTGGATCGCCAAGAAAGGAATTTCTATCTAGCTCTGATTCATCTATATCATTACTGATATAGTCTGATCACTGGGCCTCTCTTTCTGGGAGGCCCTTTTTTTATTCTTAAAATATTCGTAAATATTCGTAAATATTCCTACTTCTTATGAGGGAAATACTCTTAAATACACTTTCAAATCGTATATTTACACATTAATTTGACCTACACTGCACGATCTACTTATAGACGTGCAAATACATGTCTAATGAAGAAAATCGATTGTAGCTCGATTCTGTGCGAATTAGAGGCATTCCTCTAACAACCAACTATTTCCATTTTGGAAACACTTGCCTAGAAATGTTAGGCAAATCGTGTAAAGTAAAATATTTCTTTCACTAATAACTAATATTTGAAATATTGCGCTTGAAACCTAAAACAAGAGGTGTTTCATGGCGCGTCCAAAAAAAGTAGTAGAAAGCAAACCTGCAGAATTAGAAAAACAATCTTCACAAGCTGTTGAAGAAATGAAAGTAACTGATCCAGTTACTAAAAAAGAGGAGATCATACTCATAGCTCCTCCTAGTCCTAAGCAACTTTCTAAAGAAAAACTCAACAAATTCATCGAAGAGGAGACTAAGCTTGTCAAAGGGCGATTTCGTAATTATGAGACTCCAGGTGGGAATCTGAGGGTCCAGATAAGAAAATACCCAGGAATCCCCCCATTTGATAAAATAATGATTGATAACGAAATGTACGAAGTTCCTCTATATGTGGCACGACATCTCAATGGCATTGACGCAACAGCTGGAGGGGGTACTACAAAAATTAACACTTGTAGTTGGCCCACTCATGGTTTCAAATGGGATCGCGATAAGCCTATGCCAGCTAGTAGGGAAGGTGATTCTGGCATCCCAGTTCCTATTATTGGGATTTCCAGGTGGAATCGTAGATTTGGCTTTGAAAGCACTGCTTTTGATCCAGAAGGTTAAACTTATATGACCCTCCCTGACTACTTTTATCCAAATCAGCAGGATATATCTGCCATCTCCCAGACAAATCCTGCAGTAATAACTACATATAACGCGCATAATTACAAAGATGGATTAGTAGTCAGGGTTTACATCCCTTCCACTCAAGAGCCTGCTCCATACAAATCAACTTTTCCTTCGCTTGGGATGCCACAGATTAATGGGGCTGTTGGAATAATTTCAGTAATTAATACTAATATGTTTTCCATGGCCATAGACTCTACAAATTTTGATCCTTATGTACCTGGCCTCGCTCTTCCAAAGGATAAGGCGTTTATTGGCCAAGTGATTCCTGTGTCTGAAGATGCGCTAACCCTCACAAGCGCCACTATAAACAACAGAAATATAACTCCAGAGATCTTTGGCACGTCGCCATCACCAAATTATCCTTTAAACCCTGTAATCATTCCACACATAACCCCTTAAGGTATTATGTCAGTCCCTTTTACGCTATTAGACATCAGAAACAAAGTAAGAAGAATAACAGGGCGTCCTAATGCTGCCCAGATTACAGATGCTCAAATCGATCAATACATCAACACGTATTATCTATTCGACCTCAGTGAGCAACTTCGATTAGAGAGTTTTAGATTTAACTATCAATTTATCACCAACGCCAATACTCCAGTCTATGACTTTCCTAAGGAATTGTATCTCACCAATATGCCTCCAGTCTATATTGGAGGGTATCAAAGCTACATGACGCAATCTAGAGAAAACTTCTTTAGGATCAATCCTCAACTTAATCTCCTTCAACAGCAGGTGGCGACAGGGAATGGAACTGTAGGTCCATATGTGTTCACTTTAACGAACACTCCTGTGATGCCTGGATTTAAACCAAATCCTCCTGGAGCCTATACTCCTTCAGTTGCTTATGTCATAGGCACCCCATCCACAGACATCCCAGCATCACAAATAATGTGGAACGTGCTCATAAGCGGTAAGGATGCCAATGGAAGGAGCATTACACTGATTGATGATGGCGGTAGTTCCATTAATGGACACAATAATGTTGGGCTTCTATTTGCTGCGACTGACAATTCAACCTTAGCAGCCAATGCTAGGGGCACAATCAACTATATCACAGGGCAGGTGACAATTAACGCTGCTCCAGGCTTTACAACAGCCATTGCGGCAGGGAACCCCATCAACTGCCAATACATTCCATACGTGGCTAGCAGGCCCCAAAGTGTAGTCTTCTACCAAGACCAATTCATCCTTTATCCTGTGCCAGATCAGGCCTATACGGTCAGCTTCGAGGCCTATAAATATCCTACTGCTTTCTTGGCTGTAGCCCCTGCCACTGCTGGTGATGACGCCCTAGTTCCCCAACTTCGAGAGCTTTGGCAACTCCTCGCCTATGGAGCGGCAGATAAAATATTTTCTGACGCAGGGGATATAGAGTCTATGACAAAATTTAGGCCCCTCCTAGAGGAGCAATTAAAACTTTGCCAGAGAAGGACTATCGTTCAGCAGACGAGTGAAAGGGCATCGACAATCTACACAGAGCAAACTGGCCTGTCGCAATGGCCATTTGGCAACCTATATGGTGGTTTCTAGTCTTTATTTGAAATCCTAGAGCCTTTATATTGCAGATAAGTAAATAAAATCTTTAGGACACCACATGTCATACCAGCCATATTACATTACGCAATACGAGCAAGAAACTGGCCTAGAAAACTACTTCCAAAGCTTCTTGCTCCCAGAAAAGGCCTTCCCTGTCATCGAGGATGCCTATTGCTGGAGAGGCAGGGTTAAAAAACGAGGTGGGGTCTTCTTGCTTGGTAGACTTCGTCGTATCCTCACTGGCATAACATTGACCAACGCTGCCATTGGTGGAAATTATGCCGTAGCTGATCTTCTGGCAGATGCAGCCTTAGGCTTGAGGGCCACAGAGCCAAATGCTGAGATTGAGGCGGGATCATTAGTGGTAGCGATTGGGGCACTCACTCTCACAGATGATGGGCTTGGAAATTTATCAGATGGTCTAGGTGATGTAGGAACGATAAATTACGTTACAGGAGCTATGGTCCTGGTTCTCAATCCACCTCTTGGCTTTGCTACTCCTGTCAAGGTGACATTTAGCTATTTTCCTGCCCTCCCTGTCATGGGCCTTAGAAATAGTTTGGTTCCTGGAATTAATTATGAATATCTTATTCCATTTGATCAAAAATATGCTTATGCCTACGACTATACAACAGATGAGTTCATAGAGTTACCTTCAACAGCAGCTACAACTTGGACTGGTAATACTGCTCAATTGTTTTGGACTACAAATTACAATGTAGCAGGAGCGACTACGATTATTTGGGCTACTAACTTCAATGGGGCAGTAGGTGGAGATCCCATCAGATATTATAATGGTACGACATGGACAGCCTTCACTCCACCTATCGACCTAATACCAAACTATCTTCATGGCTGCCTTGCAATGCTTCCATTCAAAGAGCGGCTTGTTTGTTTTAACACATGGGAAGGCCTGGGAGGAATGGCGCCCACATCTGTAAACTTTGCACAAAGGATTAGATGGAATACAGCCTTAAGCGATCCTACTGTTGTGGCAAATTGGCTCGCAGTGCCAGGGGAAGGTGGATTTTTTGATATTCCCACTGATGAACCAATAATTTCAGTGGAGTATTTAAAAGACGTTATACTAATTAAGTGCGTAAATTCTTCATGGAAGTTGTTATATACTGGAGATCAGGTCGCCCCATTTACAGTGCAAAAGATCAATACAAACTTTGGGGCTTCTTCACCATTCAGTTTAATTCCATTTGATGATGGCGTGTTCTCTTTTGGACGACAGGGGATTACAACAGACGATTCAACTGCTGTTGATAGAATTGACTTAAATATTCCAGATGAATACTTAAGCAATCAACCAGCGCCTTTTAGAACTTATGGTATAAGAGATTATATTAATGAGTTAGCGTTTTGGTCTTATACCTATCTTCCTCTTAATATAGAAGATCCAGTCAATCCAAATTTCAACAATCAAGTAATGGTTTTTAACTATAGAAACAATAGTTATGCAAGATTTAATGACTCTTTCACATGTTTTGGAAAATTCTTTATTGAAACTCCTACCGCCAAATTCCCTCCCTCAGTGCGGGTTGACTCTACAAATTTTATAGCAGGTAATCAGCAGGGATTTGTAGAAATGTTGAACGTACAGGTTCTCAACAGCCCTTCCCTGGCCATAACTGCTATCACATCAGGCGCTCCAGCCATCATCACTGTTCCAAATCACAATTTCAACACTGGGATTGCTGATTACTGGGTTAGAATTACAGGGATTATAGGGACAGGGGCTCCAGGGACCAACCCTACAATCTTAAACACATCAACGACACAAGATGCCTATCACCTATTCTCTATAGCCCCTAATCTCAATACGTTCTTTCTTGAAACCTGGGATCCTACTACCAATGCGTTTATCCCTGTTCCATTGATTCCTGGAGGGACATATTTAGGAGGAGGAAAGATAACTATTGTTCAAAATTTCGATATAATGACTAAGGTTTTTTCTCCATTTTATGAACAAGGAAAACAAAATCTTGTTCCTTATATAGATTTTCTTTTAGACACCACCACTGATGGGCAACTCTCTTGTGTATTCTATGAAAATGAGAACCCTCTATCCATAAATGACCCTCTTGTAGCAAGTAACCAAGGTCTTTTAGGTAATAATGACCTTTTCACTTCAGCAGAAAACACAATCCTTTATCCCAATCAAGGTAGCCAAACTAAAATATGGCATAGGTTTTTCTCACCTTTTATCTCACAAAACTTCCAACTCCAGCTAAAAATGGACAATATCCAGATGTCCTCCTACGATATTACCAACAGTGATTTTGTGATGCATGCCATGACCCTCTACCTTTCACCAAATGCAAGGATGACAGCTTAATGACATCCACATACCTTCCTACTTATGTCAACTTCCCTGTTCAAAAGCCTCCTGAGCTTGAAAGGGTCCTTGTTAAAGCTTACACAGATATTGCTCTTCAACTTAACCTGAAAGAAAATGCACAATATGAGACTTTTGAGACAAATGATGGGCAGCAATTTTATGATTTAGTCAATCCTAAGATTAAAAGATTTGTTTTCAGGAAGGTAATTGAAACTGGGCCTATTGCTACAGGGGCTGTCGTAAATATTGCTCATGGCATCGTTGGCATGACTGATTTCGCCAATATTTATGGCACTGTAGCCACTGATGCTCCAGACTGGAGGCCTGTGCCCTCTGTAGGGCCATGGGGGACTGATCTTTTATCTGTTTGGGTGACCGCTGTAAATATACATATTGAGTCTGGGCTTACATTTCCAAATATCCTATCTGGGCGAGTCATTCTAGAATATTTCAAGAATTAAAAAATTTCCTTTCTGTTAGCATACAGAAAACTTGAGGTTATATATGGCACATCATGGTCATGACAAACACGATAAACATAAAAAACAGGAAAAAAAGATCCCCCTTGAGCCTGTGAAAGGCAAACATCATAGGCAGGGATATACAATTCCAGGATTAGCCTCTCCTTATGGTGGCGAAAAGATTTACAAGTCAAAACATGCCGCAAAGAAGGGATATAAGAAGGGATTAAAAGAAGAAAAAAAAGAAAAGAAAGAAGAGAAGAAAGCCCATAAAGGCCACGATTATAGAAAGGGAGAGAGAGACACCTCATCCTACAAAGTCCCACAGGGAAGGAAATATACTCACCTCCAAAGATTTCAGACTTTAAATCAACAGCAAAAAGACATAATGAAGAATTGGGGCAAAAAACAGCCTGTAGAACAGTTCAAAGAACCTAAATTAATGAAAGAAGGCCTTGACTTTATCGAAAAAGCTGTAAAAAAAGGTCCCCCACAATCACCAATAGAAGAAACTGGAAGACAATTCCTCCAAAGAGGGATGAAAGAAGGTGGTGGGCCTCCTGTTTCGCCTGTAGAGACTGCTGGAGGAACTTTCCTTCAAAGACTTTTGGGAGAAACTCCACAGAATATGCTCAAGGACTTTGAAGCTCCTTATATGAGACAATTTCATGAAGAGATTGCCCCCTCCATAGCTGAGAAATATATTGGGGCAGGAAATGCACGAGGTTCAGGCTTTCAAAGTGCAATGATGGGGGCTGGGGCTGGACTTTCAGAAAACCTCGCCTCTCTTAAAGGAAATCTAATCAATCAACTTTTGGGGCAGCAGCTTCAAGGGGCCAACGTAGGGTTGGGATATTCTCAACTTCCAGGCCAAAGATACGGAATGCAACAGCAGAATGCTAACATGGGCTTAGGCTATGCACAGCTTCCATCACAAAGATGGCAACAACAGCTTCAGGTGGCTCAGTTGGGAATACCTGCAAGCTTAATCCCTCAACAGACTCAGCAAGAGATGAATAGATATGCTGCCAACGCTGACTTTGCTAGACAACAGCAAATTATGGGTACGCAACCCTGGGGAATGTTGGCGTCTCCTCCTAGGGGGAAACAGCCTGGGTTTTGGCAAGGACTTGCTCCTAGGGCTGGAGGAGCTTTGACCGGGGCGTTGGGAGGTGCTGCGATTGGAAGTGCTATTCCTGGATTAGGTACTGCGATGGGTGGAATAATTGGTGGGTTAGGGGGTCTTTTAGGTGGTGGAGGCGGCGGAACGTCTTTTAATATCCAAATGCCACAGCCTATTTCAGCAGGTGGCGGAACCCCTCAAGGTGGTTTAGCGCCAGGCTGGCGTCCACCATTGCAAAACACAGTAGTATAAAGGAAAGATTATGACAACAATACAATCGCTACCAGAACACTTTTACCAGCGCCGCCCCAAGACTTCCTACCTCATAGGCCAAGCCATGGGTGAGACTTTAGGGAAGGCGAGCGATCTATACCTTCAGAATAAGATACAAGGGTATTTTGATAAGGAAAAGGAAGATCGACAGAAAGACTTGCTTGGAAAAGAACAAGTTAAAAGCGGAACTGCTATTGCTGAGTTGTTAGGAACTCCAGAGAAAGCCAAATATTTTTCACAGTTACCAGTTTCTATGCAGCAAAGTCTCATCAGCCCTATGATGCAAAGTAAGGGTATAGGGAATATTACTAGTCCAGATTATACATCTCAATTTTCTAATATAGAATCTCCCACTAATTCTGCTCAGCAACAACCTGTTAAAACAACAACAGAAACTCCTGGAGTTCCCAGAGAGCAACAGGCTAGGGAGAGTCAAAATGAAGCATACAAAAACGAAGCTGAACAGATTAATCCAGAAAATCAAACAGGACAACAATTACAGCAAAACGAACCATCGACCTTAGACGAAAAATTAAAAAATGACTGGGTAAATAAACAAAATGCTATCGACCAAAGGCACAATGACCTTTTACAGCAACATCCTGAGCAGGCAGAAGCTATAAATAAGGCTTATACAGAAGCAACAAAAATAAATAAAGACAAGTCTGATCAGCTGAGAAAATTATCTGAAAATCAGATCAATAGAGAAAACGAAGAAATTAAAGATAAGGAT
>QGNH01000672.1_pt1 | contig 18000 bp, 12 predicted proteins | sample 1735481 | NCBI WGS metagenome assembly QGNH01 (sample SAMN09239004, study PRJNA386568) | Viral metagenome, whole genome shotgun sequencing project.
CGCCACCTTCACCCAGTCCATCACTGCCCCGCCTTCTTCCTGTTCGCTTCCGACCGCCGCTTCGCCGTGATCTTCTTCTCCGCCGCCTGCTGCGCTTTCAAAAAATCCGACCGCCCCTTCGCATTCGAAGCAGCCCCCACCAACTGCGGCACCGCCAGATCCGTGACCATCTTCAGCCAGCGATCGCCCTTCGGTTCATACTCCGGATCCAACTTCCCGAATCCCGTCGCCGACCCGATGTTCGCGTACAGGCTATTCATCTGCCGCACCGCCGCGCCCACGTGCGGAGCCGCGTCCACTTCCTTCGATGCCGGCATGAAGCTCAGCCCCGGCTTCGCCTGGCGATCGCGCAACCCCGTCAGATACGGCGAGTCTCCCGTCACCGCGGCGAATGCCGCCCGCGCTCCCGGACCCGTCACCGGCTGCGCCAGTGCATTCAGCGTGCCCGTCATCGCCGACTCGCGAATTTGTCCCGCGTCGCCCCCAGCTCGCCAGGTGTTGTACGCCCCGTCGATTCCCAGCGCCCTCGTTCCCCGCCCCACCATCGGATTGAAGAACGCGAAATTAATGTAACCGTCCTCCGGCCCGTGCCCCCACAGCTTCTTTCCCAGCTCCGATTTCCGGTCCTCCGGCTTCGCGCGGATCTTCATGAACTGCGATCGCTTGTCTTCCCACGGCCACTCGCCGCGATACAACTTGTGCACGATCATCCACGCCAGCGCCAGGCCTCCGGCCCCGCGCGTAAGCCATTGCCCGATCCGCGCGCCCGTTCCCCCGCCCGGAAGCGGACCGCTTCCCATCAGCGCGTGGATCCCATTCCTCACGCCCGTCGATCCCGCCGTGAAAAACGGAGCGATCCCCGTCCCCTTCACGCTCCGCTCGATCGTCCCCTGCAACGCCGTCGTGTAATTCGGCAGCCAAGTCCCGAACTTGTACATCTCCGCCGGCGTCGCCTCCGGGTACGCGGCCTTCGCCATGCGATACAGCGCGAGCCTGGTCCGCACGTCGATCCCCGTCCGTCCGTACAGCAGCGGACCCAGACTCGTCCGATGCAGCTCCGCCCCACTCGACTCCGCCACCTTGCGGCTGAACGTTTCCCGCCCGTATGCCGGCGGCAGCCAGCCGCCTTTCGCCATCTCCTGAATGTCCGCCGCGGCGTCGGCCGACGTCGCGTCCGTCGTGATCACGCGCATCATCGCCGCGAATTTCCCGGCCAGCGGAATCGCCCCGATCCTCGACAACGCATCCTTCCCCGCGAACGGCGTCGCCACCTGCAGCGACCCCACCAGCGAGTACGAGTGCATCACCAGCTCCGTCGGTCCCGACAACGCAATCCGGTTCACCACGCTCAACGCCCGCTTCAGCATCCCGGGCTCCGTCAGATTCTCCGATTTCAAAATCGGATCCACTTCCTTCTGCAGCCACTGCGGCATGATGCCCGCCTCGGCCGGCAGATACTCGTTCTTGCCGCCCTTCACCGTCTCCCGGCCGCCCCGCGTCTCCACCGGAACCGCCTTAAACGGCACGCCATTAAAAACCATCTGGTCCGGACGCCGCTCGTTCGCGTCGAACCTCTGAAACAGTCCTTCGTCTTCGAGAGTCTGTATGAAAGCGGCCTTATTATTCGCGCGGAAAGCCCGCACGACGCGATCGCGGAGCGCGGCCATCGACGTATCGTAATCGCCGAGCCCAGTCGCAAAATGATTTGCAAAGTTTTCCGGCTTCTTATACGGCCGCTGCATCCCGACCGTCTGCTGCGCGAGCTGCGCCTTCTCGATCGGCACCAGCGGATAGTACCTATTTAGCGGCCCCAGCGCATTGGAGAAAACTCCCTCGTTACGGGCATGACTCTCGTTGAGAGGCTGCTCGATCAGCCTGCCGTACGCCTGATCCGCCGCCTTGAATTTCGGATGATAGCGGACCGCGTCGAATTCATCGGGAGTCATCGTGTGCGCCGTCGCCTCGGCCGCCTGCTCGAAAGTCTTGCGCAGAAAATCGCGCATCGTGCCCCAGGCCTTCACGTGCCCGCTATCGGCATCGACGCGCAGCGCCGCCGCCGTCTGCGCCACATCCTGCGGAACATCTCCCTTTTCGGCGATGTCCTTCAACAGATCCATCCCGCCGTTATCGAGCATGTGCGCCAGTTGCGTCGGCGTCGACACCGAAGCCTGCGCCGCCATCTTGCCCCAGCGTTCCCGGATCCCCTGCAGCCGGCTTTCCATGTACGCCTTGCGCAAGTCCTCCCACGTTGGACCGTCCTTGCCCAGCGCCTTCTCTATCTGTGGAACCGCCGCGTTGATGAGCGCCGACCCTTGCGCGTTGCTGGTCGCGAGTCGCACCCCGGCCTCATGCGCCGCCGGCGACGCTTCTTCCAACTGCGAAAGGTTGCGGACGAACTTGTCTTTAAATTTGCCGGTGCCGAATTTCGCGGATCCCGGAAACTTCTCAGTCCCCAGCCGCCCCGTCAGCCCCGAATAATTCAGCCGCGGCTCGCTGAGACCCAGCTTCGCCGTAGCCAGCTTGTCGAGGTCCTCGACATTGAGCGACCCCCGCTCGTGAGGTTTCCCAACTCCCACCGTCGCAGCTGGAATGTGCAACTCCGCCCCGTCCGTTTTATTGCGCGCCTGCGCCTTCAGCGCATTCCGAATCTGATAGCCCAGCGTCCGCACCCGCACTTCACTCATGCCGCCGTGCTGCATGGCGAACTGCAAATACTTGTCGTCAGCGCGCGATTTCTTCGGCTGTGCCGTGATGTACGCGGCCCGGTCCACGTCGCTGTCGAAGCGGACGGTGAACTGCTTCGGCCCGAACGCGTAACGCGGCGCCGCTCCGGCCAGATCCTTCGGCAGTCGGGCTAATACTGCTCGTCCCGCTTGTTCTGATCCTGCGCCGGCGCCGCTGGCTTTTTCGGATTCTGGGCGTCCAACACCTTCATCAGCTCCTTTAACGACGGCCGCTGCGCCGACGCCTTTGGTACCTTGCTGCGCTTCGACATCGACTCCCCCTCCCATTGCCCGAGTAAGCGCCCCCGGATCGAACGCGTCCGCGAACGCCTCCGCCCGCGTTGGCGGCTCGTACATGCTCTTCTGCGCCCCCGGCCTCGACAGCGCTTCGTCGTTAGCATAACGCCGCAACGGAGCCGCCGCCTTCACCGGCGACTGGTCCAGCGTCTGCGCAATCTGCACCGCCTCCGGCGAATAGCTCTTATTTTCTTTCCAGATCGTATCGTGAGCCGCCTGGTCCGCCGCGCTCATGTTGTGGGCCCGCGCATCCTGCGCCAGCGAGACCGCCTCGCGCAGCTTGTCCGTCAGCGCCCAATCCTGCCGCCCTTCCACCCGCAGAATCTGCGGAGCCACCCGCTCCAGCTTCGCCCGCATCTCCGGAGTCGTCGCGCGATAGTCCGCCGGATTGTCGTACAGCCGCCCCACGAGAGCCTTCCCGATCCGCGACTTCGCCTCCGGAGTCAGTGAGCCCCGATCGTCCAGGTACCCGCCCTTCTCCTGCTCCGTGATCACCCCGTCCTTCACCAGGTGCTGCAGGATCTCCGTCCCGTCGTCGCCGCGTACCGACGAAGCCAGCGTCCCCTCTTCGCCCAGGTCATCGAGCCGCGACCCGATGGCCGTAATCGTCTTCGGCGACATTCTCCGCCCATCCGACACCGCCCGCTCTTCCGGAGTCAGCTCCGCCGCCGCCGATTTATTGAAATCCGTAATCGCCTTCTGGGCGTCCTGGCTGCTCTGAATAGTGTCCCCCTTCACCTCACGAACCAGCACCGGCCGCTTGAACCTGGCGAGCTCGTCCGGATCGATCCCGAAGTTCGCAGCTTTCCCCGCGATCTGAGCCTGATAATCCGCCGCATCGTCTCCGCCGCGCCCATAGACCCGCGAGAGCGTCATCGCCCGCGAATTTCCGCCCAGCGCGTTCCCATTGGCGTCGATCACCGGCGTCCCGTGTTCCGCCGTCGGACTGTCCGTCGTCAGAAACTCCGGATCGAACGTCCCCGCCGACGCGTTCTTGATCACCCGCGCCGCGTTCCCCGACTGGCTGTAATCGCGATCGTTGGTGTACTCGTACGCCGGATTCGCCGCGAAGCTCGAAGCGTTGTGAGATGCCTGCACATCCGCCAGCTCCCGAACCGCATAGCGGGCCGGATACCTGGTCTGCTCCCCCGGCACCGCAATCGAAGTGTCCCGTCCATAAGCAGGTTCCACCGCCGGCGTCCTGATATCATGTGCTCGTGCTGCCGCCATCGAACGAGTGGACGCTTCTTCTGTGCCAACAGTGCGCGATCCAGCCGCTCCGCTCCCAGCTTCGCCTCGATCAGCTTCGGCGACTGGAGCCGATTGTGGGCCCGGCCGTGGCTCCGCTGTTCTGCTGTCCGCACTTTCAGTGGCCGGCGTCATAGCCGCCATGTGCTGATCGAACGCATCCGCCGGTTTGCCCGCGGATTCAGTTGTAAAGGAATCCTTTACAACTGCCGTCTTCGCGACCTGGTCGAAAATATCGCCTTGCGCCTGGCGCCCGGCGCCCGGCGCCTGCTTCGCCACCTGGTCGAAAATGTCGCCCTCGCGCGAGAACGTCGCCTCGATCGGCTCCTTCCCCGCCCCCAGTCCGCCATTCTGCGGCGGCACCGCCTCCGGAGGAATCACTTCCCCTTCGAGCGGCTTCCCAAACCGCTGACCCGGCGTGAACGGTTCCATCGCCCGCTTCCCCGCCGTCACCAGGTCCTTCACCGTCCAGCCGCCGGCCGCGACTCCAGCCGCATCGCCCGCCAGCCGCGCGTACTCCTCCGGAACGCCGGCAGATTTCAGAGCCGCCTGCGTTCCCTTCTGCGCCAGCAGAAAGGTGAGCGCGGTTCTCGCCGCCGCAATCGGTGCCTTAGTGAATCCGACCGCCATCGCCGGAGTCGCCGCATTCAACCCGCCCTCGACCACGTCCGCCGCTCCGGTTGCCTTGCCCCGCATCGTTGGCGCCGTGACAACCTGCCGCGCCCCCTGCACCGCCTGCACGCCGCCCTCAATCGTCGGCCCGAAGTTGTCTCCCGGATTGCGCCGATGGCTCGCATCCTGTTCGAACTTCGCCTCCTGCTCCGGAGTCCAGTCCGGCGCGCGAAAGTTCGGAGCCACCGGATCCAGGGTCGATAGCGGCCCTAAGCGCTCGGGCAACTGAGGAAGCGGAGGAGCCGGAGGCATCAGCCGGTCCACCATCGTCTGCGCGATCCCCTGCGCGTTTTGTGTAGCCCGCGCGACAGCGTCCGACGCGGTCGGTAGCAGTGTCGAGAGTTCCGGTTTCCCGGCCTTCGCCGCGACCTGGTCGAAGATGTCCCCGCTCGGCGGAGCTCCGCCGGGAGCCCCCGCGACCTGGTCAAAAATATCGGCCATCAGAACACCCAGTTGTCAGCCGCCGCCAGCTTCCGCGCCGCGACCTTGTCCCCGCCCGCCTTCTTCAGATACTCCGCCGCCTTCGCCTGATCGGTAAGCTGCTTCGGACCGCCAGTCCCGCCGCGCCCTGGATTCGCCGGCGTCGCCGCTTTGTCCGTGCCCAGATTGTCCGCCCACGGGTCATGTCCCACGTCGTTCCCCGACAATTGCGAGGCCCGCTGCTCGTAGCTCAGCTGCGCCTGCTGCATTCTCGACTTGTGATCCTGGTAGGCCTGGGTCATCGCCCCCGTCTTGTCGAAGGTGTCATCGGCCGCGAACTGCCTATTCGCACTCGCCAGGTCCTTGTCTAGCTGCTTCTTTGAATCGGCCAGCGCGGTCTGCTTGTCCTTGATCACCTGACCGTACTGCGCCGGCGTCGCCGGTTTCGGCGGTGCTCCGCCCTCCCCCTTCGCCGCCCGCGATGCCTCCGCCGCCACCGTCCCGCGAGCTTTGTATTCGTCCATCGGAACGCGCGTCCCCGCCGGCAGCCCCATCAGCTTCGAATCCGTCGGCGAGAGCGTCACCATCGACACCGGGGCGTCCGGCTTAAACTGCTTGTCCGGCGGAGCCACGATGTTGTGCAGATCCGCGAAGGCCTTCAGGTGCTCCGGCATGATCTTCTGGCCGCGCGGAATCTGCATCGTATCCGCCACCGCATCGGGGATCGTCACTCCCTCCCGGTTCAGAGTCGCCCCGTACTTCGCCGCATCGTCGTCAATCCCCTGCTGCAACTGCCGCGCGTGCTCTTCCTTCCACTGAGGAGTCCCCGCCGCCGCCGGAGCCTGATACTGCTGCCCCCCGACCGACACCGTCTGTCGCTGAGTCGCAGGCGCAGCCGCCGCCATTCCCGAAGTCACTCCCAACGCTCCAGGAACCGGACCCGCCGGAGGAGCCCCACCCGCCGCGTTTCCCGGATCGTACGACCCCTCATTCGACAAATCCACCGGAGCCGCCGCCGGTGCTGGACTGGCGCCTGACGCCCCCGCCACCGGAGTCCACCCATTTTTCGAAATATTGAACGCATTCGTCAGATCGTTCTGCTTCTTCTCCTGATCCGCCGTCTGCTGCGCGATATCCGCATGCCGACCCGCCACCGCCTCATCCGCCTGATTGTGCCGAGTCGTCTCCGCCAACTGCTGCTGCTGCTGGTCCTGCTGCGCCTGCGCCTGCTGCAAATGAGGCACCTGCGCCAGCGCCTGAAAGTACGGCTCCAGAAAACTAAGGTCGACCGCCATTACAGCCCCCCGCCGCTACCCGCCGCATTCAGTGAAGACTGCAACGACGCCAGCGTTGCCCCCAGCCCTCCGGCCGCCGCCGATCCCGGACCCACACTCACCGTCGACTTCCCCGGACTCGCGAACCCGAACCCCTCCGCCTGGCTCTCGAACTGATTCGCCACCGTGTTCTCTTCCTGCCCCTTTGCTCCCGCCTCCGCCACGTCGATCCCCTGCAGCCCCGTCCCCACCGCGCCCGATTTCCCGAATCCCCGCGCCGCCAGCGAACTCGTCAGATTGTCCCCGGCCCCTTTGTAGGCCTCGTTGATGTTCGACGCCCCCGCCTCATACTCCGGCGTCTCGCCCGGATGCGTCAGCCCCTCTTCGATGTCCGCTCCGTAGGCGTTCTGCACGTCCGTCTGCTCCGGCGTGTACGTCGGTGTCGACACGCTCGTCCCCGTTCTCGATCCGGACGTGTTTCCCAGAAACCCCGCCAGCCCCGCCAACCCGCTCATGGACACGATAGAAATCCTCCTTGGTCAACCCCACGGCGACCATTGCCACCGGCTTCCCGCCTCTGACTGTCTGAGATCGGAATAGCCCTTCGTTCTCGAACCCCAGCTTCCGGAACATCCCGCGCGCCGCGTGATTGTCCTCGAATACGCTGGTTAAAATCTTCGTCGTCGGCGTGTCAAATATAATTGACAGCACCCGTCTCATCGCCGGCATCGGAGCTTTCCCCCACATGCTGCGCTTGAAGTACAAATGCACCGCGCCCGCCATCGGCGACCCTTTGTCGAACGTGATCACCCCGCCCAGCTCGCCGCCCATCCACACGCCCCACGTCCGCTGCCGAGGCACGTTCTCCGCGACGAATTCCATCCACGCATCCATCGTCTGCGGCCCGAAGTCATCGATCAGCTTGTGCCGCAACGCCGCAATCCATGCCCACACCTCAGGCCAAGCCCACTCCGGAAAGGGCTCGCGAACCTCGACGTCACCATACTTTTCTATGGTGGATGCCGCCTTCGGACCATGCTTTTGTATGGTCAGAGCACGCTCGGACTCAACACCGCCCTCAGATTCCACCCGAACAGACACACGTGGTCGATCGCGAACGGCGTCAGATACGGAATCGGCGCCCCCTGCGCGAGCTGCTGCTCGTACAGGAAGGGACACCCTCCGTTGTCGACCGGAAACAGGTAGCGAATCGATTGCGTCGGCCATCCCATCAACCCCGGAAACTGGATCGTCTTCAGCGCCAGCTCGAGACTCCGCGTCCCGCTCCCGAAATCCAGCGCCTCGATTTTGAAACGGTCTAACCCGCTCCCCGGCTTCACCTTCCACTCGACCGGAAGATTCACCGCGAAGTTCAGCCGCCCGCCCAGTCCCTCCCTTCCTATCGGCATGGGATAATTCACGTCGTATGGCCAAAGCAGCTCCGCCAACGCAGCCGGGTACGCCGCCTTCACTGCGGCCGCGATCGAGCTCACATGCGCGAACAGCAGCCCCGCCAGAAATGCCGTATCTGCCCCAGCATTCACCGAGGGATCGTCGTTGGGCGTTAGAAAAATTGCTACTGCCCGCCCCAAAGAAGCCGCCGCGGCCGCAGCCGTAGCCGCGTCGTAATACGCCATCCCGCCGCCCAAATTTGAAACCGCGTTATAGTTGCTGAAGTACCACCAAAGGTGCTCGCCGAACTGGACCTCCGGAGTCAACCCGGCCGCCGCCTGCAACCCAGCCAACGCCAGGAACACGGTCACCTGGTAGGCCAGGAACTCCGGAGCGCTCGGCACGCATTGTGTCGAACTGATTGTCCCGAACCCCGTGGCGGTTTCTACCGCCGTTCCATCGCGATACCGAGCCGCCCACACGTGCCCCGCCGCTGGATTGTCAGGCGGATTGCACAACTCCATCGAAAAGCTGCTCACGATCGCCAGGCCCCGCGCCTTCACCTCACTGAAGAGATCGGCGTGCCAGCGGCGCGCTCCGTAGTTAAGAGCCGGAGCCTGCGTCGTATCGATCACCCAGCTCGGCAGCACCCCGCCCGTCAGCGACCCCGTCACCGTCAGGCTTCCCGTCGCCGACGTCGTCGACGCGCTGAACGAAAAGTTGTAAGCCGCCGCCGGCGACCGGCTCACAATCGTCAGCGTGACGTTCGCGCCGTCTGTCCCGGGCTCCGCCCACACTCCCGAAAACGTCTCGTTGATAAAGTACGCCAGGCTCGCCGCGATAATGGCGTTCGTCTCGTTCGCGAACACCGTCTTCCCGCAATTATTGTTAGGCGGCAGGGTTCCGATGAAGAGGAGAAGCACATCACCGGGCGTGAAGGTGCCCGACAGCTCGATGACTACCGTCGGGAAGCTTGCTCCCACCGCCTTACGTTGATTCCACCAGAACACCCCCACGTATTCGTTCACCGGACCCGCGAAACCCAACTGATCGAAGATGTTCATCAGCCGCGCCGGCGGTAACTGAAATCCGTGATTCGTGTCGTAGTCGATCGCCGGTGAAGTGTTCGTCAGCGCCGTCGGCGCCGCCGGAGGGTCGCTCAGCACCGCCGCTTCCAAAAAGTCAAAATAGAAGTGCGAGCCTGTACTAGACGGATTCGCTCCGGTCAGGGCGATCGTGACGGAATGCATCCCCGCCGCGATCGCGCTTCCGGCCAGCCGCCTGGTCGCAATCGAGCTCGTGGCCGCCAGGTAACAATCGATCGAAATAGATGGTCCACCATCGATCGACACCGACACTATTCCGCGATCGCTGTAGAGCGACGTCCCCAGGTACAGATTATGCGTCTCCAGGCACCAGTACGTCACCGTCACCGAGTCGCCGATCTCCGAAGTGTGCTTCGCAAACCCCTGCGACCAGAACCCCACCGAGCTGTCGACGGTGCTGCTGGCCGCTGGCCCCAGGCCCCAGGCCCCTGCGTAGCTACAGTAATCGTCCGATTCCTCGATCCGCACCGAGTTCGGCCCCGCCACCTGTAACAGCCTGCTCCCCTCCGGGTCGCTCACTGCCCAGTTGGAAAACGTCGCGTCCCACTCAGTGGGAGCGTAAGCGCTAGCGAACGCGAGTACAGGTGACAACGTCACCCACATCTGCCGCACCTGGTCGATCCCCAGCGCCGTGAAATCGAGCGACACCCGCCACGTCGCCGCGCTCGATCCCCCGGCAAACTGCACCACGTTCGCCGCGGCCGTCAGATTGGAATTGTTCGCCACGGCGTACATCGTAATCATGTTGCCGTCGGCGCCGCCCCGGTTCGCCAAATACGGCACCCCGCTCTGCACCCCCTGATCGTCCGCGACCGTGATCGACGTCGAGCCCGTCGCAGTGACAGTAGTCGTCACGCCGCCAAAAGCGACCGAGTCGCCAACCGCCATCCCCACAAAGTTCTGGCCTAGAGTCAGCGTGATGATCTTACCGTTGGTCGAGACCGTCCCGTACCGCGCGCAGGTGATGGTCAGGTTCGCTCCCACCGCCTGCGCCCACAGCGCGTTAATCCCGCCGATCCCCGTCCACCCCGTCCCGTTGATCGTCGCCGCAATCGCGCTGGCCACCTGCGCCGCCGTCTCCCCGCCCGCCGCGGTAAACGGAAACGCGATATTCTGAAACCACACAACCAGACCATCACCCGCGGCCGCGCCTGGCGTTACAATCGCAAACGTTCCACTCGCGGCCGCAAAACTCCCGCCCGCCAGACTTGCATTGTTCAGCAGCGGAATCTGCGCAGTCGTCCCGTCCTTGCGGATCACATCCAGGAACGGCCAGTCAATCGTCGGAAATTTCAGCGAATCGAGCGGTTGCAGATTCCGGTACGTCACGTCGAACGACAGCACCATCCCCGCGAGCGAGAAATCCGGCAGATATTTGAAACTCGGATGCTCAAAAAAGCAGTCCGCGTCGTAGAGAATCAGGACCGCAAAATCCGCCGCATCCCGAAACACCCCGCTGACAGTGAACCCCGCCGCCGTAGCCGAGTGCATCGAAGCCGCCGCCCCGAACCCATCGAACCCCTGCAGATAAATGCTGCGATCCGGCTGTAGTTTGTTAATCTGAGTAGGCAATGGAAATGAACCGTCGCGCTTTCCTCGCTACCCTCGCCGCTCCGCTGGTTGCGAAAATTCTGCCGCCCGGTCCAGCCTTCGCGCCACCGGCGCCGGAGGAAGCGTTCGTGTCCTCGGCGGTTTCATACTTCACTCCGCGCTACTTCACGCGGATGGTGATCGGGACGCCGTACGACCTCGCGGGTGTGACGGATGCCGACATCAACCGAGTGTGCGCCAAATTGAGCGGGCGTCTCCGAGCGGAAGAGGAAGCGTTCGTCGCTATAGTGTTCGGTAAACCACCCGCAGCACATCCCCCGGCCCCGGCCCCGGCCCCGAAGTGAACGTCACCACGTTCGCCGCCACCGTGTAGTCGATCCCCACCGACAGGCAGATCCCGTTCCAGAAAATATCCAGCTCCGGAGCCGCCACATTCGGCGCTTGCCCCAAGGTGTAAGTCGCCGTCGCCACCGCGACCTGCGTAATCTCCACAATGCGCTTTGCCAGAACCGGCTGAGCCGGCGGTTTCGCGATCAGCACGCCGTTCACAACGACAATCGTCGCCGGATCCAGCGTCACGAACCGTACCGATCCGTTCGGATTGATCAGCAGCGCCTTCATCTGCGCGCAGCAGGCCACGGCGAATAGAACAAAAAGTGTAAGAAGTTTCACACCGTCTAATCGGCGCGCGGGTGCGCTCGATTCGCGAAAGGGCCGGGAAATCAAAACCGGCCCTCCGTGCATCCCCTGGCTTGGGAGACAGGGAAAGAGTGTGGGCCGCCAAAAAAGGACACCGCAACAGCGGCCCGTTAACCTGCTATCGGCTCACACCCCTTGCAGTATCACCGAGAGGCCCGACCCCGGAAACGTCGTCCCCACCGAAATCAGGTTCAGTGTCACCAGCGCCCCCGCCGCGATCGCGCCCGCCCCGGGAATGCTCACCCGCGTCTGCCCCGCCGGAGCCGTCACCGTCGCATACGCCACCCCGCCCACCATCAACTGCGCCATGATCGCGGCCCCGATTGAAGGGAGCTTCACCAGGCCCACCAGCCCCGAAGGAGTCACCGCGCTCGCGAACTGCATCAGCGGCGCCGCATTGCTCATCATGCCGAGCGTCCCCGGCACGCTCAACACCACCTGGCCGGCAGATGACGAGCTGGTAGATGACGGGCCGGTAGACGTCGCGACCTTCGCTATGGATCCCGTCAGCCCCTCGATCTGCCGCATCCGGTCGTTCAACGCCGGCATCAGCGCCGCGAACGTCGAGATGGAAGGCGGCAGCGAAAGATCGGTGGCCGCGTTGTTGCTAGGCATACTGGCTACTGGCTACTGGATTCCACCGGGATGTCTATCAGCTTCCACTCCTCCGCCGTCGGATCGATCCCCAGAAACTTCACCCAGTTCCACTGCGCATCCGTCGGAGCCACCGGAAACGGAGCCCACTCCCACTCCGCCGGCGTCGCTTCCACCCCTAAATCCGCCCACTTGAACTCCGCCGCCGTCGGCTCGATCGGCAGCTTAACCGTCTTCGGCAAAGCCTCCGAATCCTCCACCGGAAACGCCTGCCACTCCCAGCTCGCGCTAGGCTCATTCAGCGGCCGCGTCCAGACCCGCGCGCTGTACAATCGCCCGCTCGACGCTCCGCCAATCTGCAAATTTACCAGCCGCCCGCGCGTGTTCGCCGGCAGCATCAGCTCCAGCGTCTTCCGCAACCCGCTTGTGTTGACGACCGCCGTGTACGCCGCGGCCATCGAGCCCATCTGATTGGTGTACAGCGTCACCGTCAGCGGCCCATCGCTCTGAATATCGATCTCCAGCCGCTTGTAAAGCTTGATGCGCTCCGTCCCGAAATCCTGGTCGAGCGCACGGTACGCGTCCGGGACAGTCGCCGCCAGGTATCTCCCGATCGCGCGGAAACTCACGTCCCCTTGGAACAGCCGGAAGCCCCCGTTAGACGAGATCACCGACACCTGCACCAGCCGCCCCTGTGTGTCGGCCGGCATCTCGATCGTCACCCACCGCCGCCCGAAACCCACCGTCGATACCGACTGGATCAACCTCTGCGTCATCGTCTCGCCCGGCAGATCGGTCGAGATCGAAACGAACACCGGCCCGTCCGAGTCCATCTCCAACCGCACCTGGTCGATCACCTTGTCCCGCGTCACTCCCAGATCGATCGGCGTCGAATCCCACACCGCCCCGCCGGTCGCTTCGTACGCCTCCACCAGCGTTCCGACCTCTCGATAATTCACCCGAGCCCCGAACACCTTGAACGCGCTCGCCCCGCCGATGGTCACTCGCATCAATCTTCCGTACGCGTATGCCGGTTGAGTAAGCGGCATCAAAACTTTCCGGCGCCCCTGCACCGCCGTCGACACCGTCAGCGTCGCCGCCACCGCTTGCGTGTTGCCGAACAGATCCAGATACAGCGTGATCGTCACCGGCCCATAGGTCCACAACTCGAACTCCAGCTCCCGGAACTGCTTCGCTTTCGGCGTCCCCAGATCGAGCTCCGTCGAATCCCACAGCGCCCCAGCCGTCGCCTCGTCCACCGTGACGTAGGTTCCGAACGGCCGCAGCTTCAGCTTTGCGCCGTACAGCTTAAACGCATTCGCTCCGCCGATCGACAGCTCCCACAGCCGCCCCTCCGGAAACCCCGTCAGCGGCAGCATGATCTTTTGCCGGCCGGTGGTCGCGATCCCCTGCGTGAAACATTGCCCCATCGTCAGCGCCGGCAGATCGCTCAGCAGTTTCACTTGCGCGTTCTGGCCGCCCGTGTCGATGTCGATCTCGATCGCGCGCGCCTCTTTCGCCTTCGGCGTCCCGAAATCCAGCGGCCGCGAATCCCACACGGCGCCGCCCGCCGCTTCGTAAGCCTCCACGTAAACGCCCACCGGCAGAATCTCCAGGCCGATGTTGTATAGCTTGTATTGCTGCGTTCCCGAAAGCTGCAGCCGCCAGAGCCGCCCCTCGATCTGCGCCGTCCCCAGCGCATTCGGCAGCGGAATCTTCACCGTCCGCCATCCCACATTGTTCGTATTGACCACCGTCGTGAACCGCGGCAGCACCTGGTTCCCCGGCAGGTCCGACAGCAGCGTCACCGTCACCGGACCGATGGTGTCGATCTGCAGCTCCAGCTCCCGCGCCTGCTTGATCGGATTCGCATACAACGAAATTCCCAGCGATCGCGGAATGTGCGTCAGCCCGCTCTCGAAGGTGTGCTCCATCGAGTCCCACACGAAACCGTTCGCCGCCTCGTACGCCTCGACCAGCACCCCGATCACCCGCGCCAGCACCTTCGCCGAGTACAGAATAAAACCGGCTGAGCCGGCCGTCAGCGCCGTCACCGTCAGCTGGAAAAGTCTTCCCTCCACCACGCTCAGAAACGGCAGCTGGAAGCTCCGTTGACCCGCGCTCACCGGGATCGTGTTCCGGTCGTTCACCGTCAGCGCGTTCCCCGGCAGATCGCTCGACCACGCCGCCACCACCGGACCCTGTGACGTGTCGATCTCGATTTGCAGCTCTTTGGTCTGCACCAGCTTCCCGCCGCCCAGGTACGCCGGAATCGACGACGCCACCAGCGCCATCCGCGGCTCGACGTAGTAATACACGTACACCGAATGCAGAAAAACTTCATTCTCCGCCTGGCACGAAATCTCAATCGAAAAATTGGTGCACCGCCGCCCCGGCAAAGTCGTCGTCACCCCGCCCACCGTGAACGAATCCTCCGGCATCGCGATGTGCAGCTTCGTTCGCCCCACCGACGTCAGCGTCGTCGACAGCGTCTCTCCCACTCGCGACCCGTTGTCGTAGTGCATGAACACCGTCAGCGCGTCCGGACCGCCCGTCGGATTCATCTGCGCGTCGATCACCACCTCCAGAATCACCTTGGTGTTGTCGGGCGCCTCGCAATCCAGGAACGGCGACTGGTAGGCCAGCGTCATGATGCAGGCCCCGTTGAAATCCATCCCTCCGTCGCCCTGCGTGAAGTCGATGATGCAGTTGCCCATCGCGCCCAGCATGTCCGGCTGGGCGTAATAAAACTCCGTGAATCCCTGATTTGAGGGATCCGTCGACAGCAGCGCCGAGTCCGGCTGCACCCGCAGCGAATACCACTTCCCCGTCGACGGGTTCAGCACCAGCGTGTTGCTGTTGCCTCCGTTCGGAAGCTGCGCGAACTGTTCCTGATACGAAACCATCAGTTGCCCGTTGCCGAAGCACAGCGCCGCGGACGAGGTCCCGTACGGGTCGATCGGATTGCACATCGTCGCCGAGTTGTCGACCCCCTGCTGAATCGCGAGCCCTTGCAGCAGCGGCTGCACGTTTCCGCTCACGCCGGTCACCTGGCTCAGATCGAACTTATGGATCGCGCCGTCCGTCCCCAGGAAATAATCGCAGTCCCCCGCGTTGGCCACCGCCCGCGCGCCTCGCAGTCCCACCGTCGCATGCGCCTGCTGCAGCGTCCCCGAGTCCGGATCGCCAAATAGAATCCACACCGTCCGCTCTTTGTAAATCACCGCCGACCGCGGATGGATCGTCACCGCAACAATCGCCTCGCCATCGTCCCCGACGTCCACCCACTGCGCCGTGTTGTTATCGCCGTCGAGCGACCCCGGCCAATACCCCGGCTGGTCCGGCTTGGTCCACCACAGCCGGTTCACATGCGCCAGACTCGAGGCCGCCAGCAGCCGCGAGAAGTACGGCCCCGCCAGCACCGCCGCCGGCGGCGGAGGATCGAAGTCCAGCTGCAGGATGGTCCCTTCCGTCGTCGCCTGCGCATCGCTCTGATTGAACGACAACAGGTAAATCGTTTGCGGCGCCGCAGGCCAGCTCACTCCCGGCTGATTCAGCGCGAGTACGGCCACCTGGTAGATGTCGCCCAGCGTGCCGCCCGACGCGTACAGGTTGATCCCCGCCACCGTCGGATCGCTGCTGAACGCGGCGTTGATATTGATTACGTCGCCGCCCGCGTCCGTCGTCGTGATCGGCACGCTCGGTGGAGACGGAGCCGTCTCGTTCCCGTTGTTATCGAACCAGGTGTAATAAAAAACGTACGTCCCGTTCGGGCAGAAAGGGGCGATGCCGGCGAACATGTAATTCAGCGTCGGAGCCGCCGTCGGAGCCGCGATCTGCCACGCCGAAAATGTGGCGCCGTCGTCCTTCCCGCTGAAGCCCCGATTCAGGCACCACATGAACCCGTTCATCGGGACCATCCCCACAAGGTTCCCGTCGAACCCCGTCGCGATCGCCGCCGTCACTCCGTCCCGGTAGAGCGATGTGTCCGCCCCGAAGTAAAACGTCGAGCCTCTCTGCGCAATGCTGTGGACCTTCGCCGCCCCCGCCACCTGCACCACCAGATTTGTCGGCCCGCGCGATCGCAGCGACCCCGACTGATCGGCCCTCCAGTTCTGCATCTGGATCCCGTCCTCGGCCGACACCTTGTCCCCCGGCGCCAGCAGCGACAGCGACCCCCCCAGCAACCGCAGCGACTTCTTCTCGTAGCTCATGCGAGAATTGCTCCATGCGGCAACACAGCCAGGTTCTGACAATGGAGCGCCTCGGAGAGAAATACGACCTCATCCCCGGCGACGGTGTCCCTGCTGTCAGTTGCCCCTTCTGCAAACGCGATCTGCTGCTGCCGCTGAGGGAGGGCGCCAGTTGTCCCCACTGCCAGGCAAGCGTGACCAACGTTCGGACGTTCCGCCGCTCTTAGTTTTTCTCCTGGCTCCTGACTACTGACTCCTGACTCCTTCTTCTTCACTGCCCCGGCCCCCAGTACGCGCACGCCACTTCTTCGATGAGAGCCATCATCTGGTCGCAGTGCTCCGCCACCTCCGGCATCGCCCGGTCCGACTCTTTCCGCCGCGCCTCGCCCAGCATCGCGTACGCCAGATAATCTCCCATCGGCGACGGCACATCCACAATTCCGCCCTGCACGATCGCCGGTGGGAATTGATGGAAGATCCACGCCAGCGTGTTCCCGGCCGTCGGCACCTGGTAGAGGGTCAGGAAATCCGTCCCGTCCGCTTCCATGCTGAAGCGCGTCACCGTCCCCGCCGTCACCGCCCAGTTCGCATCCAGCGCTTCGAGATCCGCCACCGTCGAAGCCCGCAGGCTCAACCCCAGCAGCGTCACGTGAATCGTGTCGATATGCCCCGCCGGCACCGGATACTGCGACGTGTTCGACGCCGTCACGTTCGACGTGTCGCGCACCACGAATACCCCGCATCTGTGGCTCAGCCTCTTCACCGCCTCATCCGCCCACTGATACAGCTCCGTCGCGCTGGCCCAGTCCAGATCCCCGAGACTCGTCGCTCCCAGCGCCGGCAGAATCTCCCCGATCGCCTGGTCCGCGCTCACCCCCGCGATCGAGGACCCGACGCTCGTTAGTAGAACCGCAAGCAGCATTTTTTAACGCAGCGCCTTGTAAGCCTGCTCCACCCGCACCCACTGCTTCACGTCGATCCGCCCCGCTTGCAGTTCCCGCGCGTAGGAGTTGTATTCCTGCGCGAATCGGTTCATCGCATCCACGTCCGTGGGAATCCACCCGCCCCGCAAAGGCAGGAACAACAGCAGCAGCGCGATCGCCACTGGTGCCTGGCGCCTGGCGCTCTGGCGCCTATGCATCGTACCCCCACACCGTGATATCGCCCACCATCGCCGCCGAGCTCGTATAGCACAGGCTGTTCCCATTCGCGCTCAGTGGAATCGGACGCGACGGCGTCACCAGCACGCTCAGAAATGCCCACGGCGTCTGGTTCGCGTACAGCGTGTTGGTCGCCGTATTGGTGTTGTCGAACAGCACGAATCCCGTCGTGCCCGTCCCCGCCACCGTGAAGCTGATCGAGTAGCCTTCGATGTACGCCGTCTTCCCGCCGGCCGCCGTATGAATCACCGCCGCCGTCTGGCTCGGCGAGATCACCAGGTGGTTCCTCCACGGCGTCTGCGCCGCTCCGCCTGTCCCACCCGACGGCGCGTTCTGCGTCTGTAGCGGAGCCACCTGGCTGAACGCCACTCCCGCCGCGTTCACGATTCCCACCGTCTGCACGCCCGCGGCCGCCACCACCACCGGCGCCCCGTTGATCTGCGTCTGGTTGAAGCTCCACGGCGCCCCGCCCTGGTTCGCCGTCACCGTCCCCGACACCGGCTGGATCCCGCCCGTCACCTGCACATACAGCGGATCGCCTACCAGCCCCAGCTCGTTGCCCGAGCTGTCCCGCAAATTCACGTGCTGCCCGCGATACGCCGTCATCCGAACCGCCGCGGCCTTCCCGGACCCCACCGCCGTCAGTGAATCGTTGAACACTCCCTCGATCG